>Ga0154347_1229_pt1 | contig 14925 bp, 16 predicted proteins | sample RifGroA2_FD_115875 | JGI IMG/M metagenome (GOLD analysis project Ga0154347, IMG submission 115875) | Bacteroidetes bacterium GWA2_31_9
ATTTTCAAACACCTTCTAAAATATTTTTTGCATCTTTGATTTGATTTGTTGCATTTGATACTTGAATCTACCTAGACACATTTATACGCCAAACTATCGTCGAGTTCAATAATTTTTTCATATTTTGCACTATTAGCTTTAATTTCATTTACAGCTTGATCAATGCTTTCTTTATTATCTTGAGAATAAATATTTTGTATTAAAAATACAGTTAACAAAAATGTAAAAATTGATTTCATTATTAAAGATTTTAAATTTTAATAAGTAAAAATAAATAATTATAACTAATTTACCAATACTTATTTAAAGGTTTTGGCATTTTTACTCCCACCATGAAATCTTTCAATATTTTATTTCTAATTTCAATTGCCATTTTAAGTTTATTTTGCAAAAACAAAATAGCTTTTTCATCTTTTATGATTTTAACAAAGTGAATATTTTTGTCGGTTTTAATTCTTGGGTCATAACTAATAAAATAACAATTATTTGCTCCTGTTACTAGCATTTCTCCTTGTGTTTGCCAATAATAATAAGGGCTAATCTCCTTTAAAGTTTCTTTACTTGAAATTTTTCGTGAATATAATTTATGATTGTTTGAGCTAAATGGGCATTTTACTTCTGCTATTAATTTTTCTGAAGTACTTTCATCTAAAATATAGGCATCGGGCGTACATCCAATATCTTCAATTTCGGCTGATTGAATAAATCCTGCATCTTCGAATCTAAATCCAGTTCTTTTGCAAAATTCGTTTAAAGCCTTAACTTCATTATCCTGTCCCCATGTAGATGCTTCATTATCACCTTTTTCAAAATAGTCATTATAATAAAGTTGAGCAGCAGCTTTTTCAATCGTATTTAATGCAGTTTTTGAGAATACTACATTTTTATTTGATGGAATTGACATTATTTTGCCAAAATTTGAGGCTGTAAATTTTCCAATTCTTGCTGTGTACCACGCTGGGGATTTGCATTTTATCATTACCTTAAAACGGCAAAATATTTTAGTATTTAAGATTTATTTTGTTTGTCGAATTTACTAATTTTTATAGAAACCATATTTTTTTTTAAAATAATTATATGGATTACACTCCATTCTGGATGCAGAAACATAGGTTTAAAAGTTGCTAAACAATATAATAACAAAACCAAAAAGTTAATTTCCTTATGGTGTTCATCTTTAAATCCAAAAAGCCGACCTTGCATTTTTACCGTTTGAAACAGAGGAAGCACGTTAATATTATAACGAAATGAAATATTGTGTAGAGTTTGCTTTTGCTAATTTAATTTCAGGCTTAATACCTACAACTCCGTTTGTCATTTATTTAAGTAATATTTTTAAATCAACAACCCCGTTTCCTGATTAAACTGCTCAATCATTTCGTTCTAAACTAAACATTTAAAATACATTAATAACTAAATAGAACATTATCCAAGCACCAAATCCTAAAACCTCATTAGCAACTAATCTCATTTTAGCTTTCTTTTTATAACACATTAAATATTCTTGATTATCAAATAATTTTGTGTTTTTTGATAGAATTATTGTTTTCTTACCATTATAAGGGCTTGGCTTGGATAATGCAGTTCCTATTATTGATATTGGTCCAAATAAAAAACCTAAAATAACATGTCCGTTTTCTTTCCCATGGAATTTGGTGGCATCTTCTATTGCCTTTTGACAAATATCAAGTGTATCAATATTTTGAGATGTACTATCAATGTTTTTATTTTCAAGTTCAAATGTTAATATGTCTGCTTTTGGAATTTTATATTTAATATTATTCTTTTCAAAAATTATAAAATTCTTTTTCACTTTAATTATCTCACCGGAAAATTTCTTTTGGTCATTAAGAATCAATAAATCTGTCTGAGCAAATGAAATAACTATAGTAAAGAAGAAAATAATAGGAAATAAAAACCTCATTGATTTATAAATTTATGTTTGTTTTCATAAAAGTACTTTATAATTTTTGAAGATTCATCAGTTGTTACTTTAATTAAATATATTCCATCAAAAAATACTAATCAACAAATTTTTATAAACTGTATTTAATCAATTCCTCTACTAACTTATAAACATGAGTACATGGATTATGTGTTGCAAATTTTTCATTTTTAAATTGATTATCAAGCTTTTTTGCATTTACGATTGCTTGATTTTGATTTCCATAAATTTTTTTGTATTTTAGTGCAACTAATTATGTCTATAAGCTAATTGATATTAATTGTATTTAATGAAGTATATTTATTCTAAATACTTGTTTATATTATTTATTGTTTTCAATTTATCTTGTAAAAAAGATAGAGGAGGAAATTTATTTGAAGTTGCTCTTTTTGATGAAAATTACATAGGAAATTGGTATTGTACCGATGATGATTGTGGTCAATATATTAAAATTGATTCGTTGAGTAATGGAAAATATGGAATTAGAGATATTAGTGACAATTGTACAAGAGGAATCAATGGAGGTCATTACAGATGTGCCGAAAATACTTATCCAAAAGTAATGGTTAATAGCCATGAGCTAAGAGTATCGTGTAAGTCTTTTATTATTGAAGAACCACCGACTATTCGCGAAAAAATCATAAATGATACTTTAAAAACATATTATTACATGGTACTTTCTATTCGACGTAACTTGTATGACGAAGAATCAACATTTTGCAAAGGACTGTACAACTTTGATGAATAATTTATAAAATAATAAAGCCTGCATAATAATAAATTTGCAGGCTTTAAAGTCTTTAATAAAATATTTATTTCAACAACCCAGTCTCATCATTAAATTGCTCAATCATTTCGTCCCAAACTTTTGGCTGGTTGAAAAGATTTTGCCATAAATCATGGTCGTACCAAAGTTGGTTAAGGTCTTCTACTTCTTTTGCTTGCTGTTCAACCCAAGTGAAATATTTTAAATTATGAATTGCTTTTTGGTCTTGATAATTTAATTCTCGCATATTATCGGTTACCTGACCTAAAATACATTTTTCGTAATCTTTTATTGCCTGAATATCGTTGTATTTGCCTTTTTCGTGAGTTAGTTCATCAAGTCGTGAACCATACATAACAGCCGAATCTGTTGCTAATGTGAAAATTACATCATCAGAGGTCATTTCGAAGTATTTTGCAGTTTTAATTGCTGAAAGCATATTTCCAACTCCTGAAATTCCTAATAATTGAAGTTGTGAAATAATTTCATCGCTTACTCCATTAGCTTTTAGGAATTTATGTCCATCTGGTTCGTTAAATAAACGGAAAATTCTCATGCAGTCTTCATCGTCAATTGCTGTAACTGCATTTGTGTTTTTAACATTATGAACCCATGGAATATGCTTATCACCAATGCCTTCGATACGATGTCCGCCAAAACCATTTCTTAAAATAGTTGGGCACTGTAAAGCTTCAGATGCAACAACTTTTAAATGTGGAAATTTAGTTCTCAAATAATCTCCGGCAGCAATTGTTCCTGCTGAACCTGTTGCAGAAATATATGCTGATAATCGACTATTTTTAGTTTTAATCGTTTCAAAAACTTCTTCTAAAGCATAACCAGTTACATTGTAATGCCAAGCAGGATTCCCAAATTCATCGAATTGATTAAAAATAACGCAGTCTTTTCTATTACGACGAATATCCCAACAAGCATCATAAATTTCTTTAACATTTGATTCACAGCCTTTTGTTGCTATAACCTCAGAGCCAATTTCTTTTAGCCAATCGAAACGTTCTTTACTCATTTCTTCGGGTAAAATTGCAACTGCTGTAACTCCCATAATTGAAGAATCGAAAGCACCTCCACGGCAATAATTTCCAGTTGATGGCCAAACTGCTTTATGATAAGTTGGATCGAATTGACCAGTTACAATTCTTGGAACCAAACAACCATAAGCTGCTCCAACTTTATGAGCTCCTGTTGGAAACCATTTTCCAACTAATAGCACAATGCGAGCATCAACTCCGGTAATTTCTTTTGGAAGTTCAAGATAATTAACATCTCCGAATAGACCGCCTTTTTCTTTTGGCTCGTTTTTCCATGAAATACGGAATAAATTCATTGGGTCAAGTTCCCAAAGTCCGATATTTTTCAACTTATCTTTTACTTTTCCCGGAATTAAATCGGGGTTTTGCATTTGTTTAAACGTAGGTAAAATAATACCTCTTTCCTTGAAACGTTCTACTGCTTTTTTTCGAACTTCAGGATTTGTTACTTTGTTAATTAATTCTATCATAATGTTTTAAATTTTGTATTACATTTTTGCCATGCCCTTTAGGGCGTGGATTTTTATTAATGTTTGTTATTGTAGGGCTTTAGCCCTTTTCTAAATCTCAAAGTTATATTTTTTTATAAAATCTTCATATTCTTGTTGAAACGTAATCTTACTGTGATGTTCAACTTGATTTCTAATGTATTGTCTAACAATATCAATTTGCGAGGTGCTAACAGAAACCGCAAAATATTCATCCTGCCATCCAAAATTAAAATTAATTAGTTTATTTTTATTTATCCAGTAAGATGATTCTCCTTTTAAAAGATTCATTATTGTTGCAATATTCTGTTCTGCATTCATTGAAATTGTGCAATGAACATGGTCTGAATAGCCATTAATCTCATCTAAATATATTCCTTTTGATTTTGCATTATCCTTGATATGTTCAAAAACTTTTGGTCTTACTTCTTCATTTAAAAATGGCTCTCTATTATATGTTGACCAAACTGCATGAATCCATATTTTAATATAAGGCATTTTTATATTTCTTAAAGGGCTAAAGCCCTGATTAATAATCAGCGATTTCTTGTCCACGACCTAAAGGACGTGGCAATTGATTAAAAAATAACATCCTAATTTTCAATAGCATATAATTTATCAGCCCCCTCAAGCAAAATTTTCATTTCAGCAGCTTTTGAAAAATATTCAATATTAGCAACATTTGAAATAAAGTTAACTTTCAATAATTTAAAATCGTTAAGTGCAAACTCAGCTTTCACATTTTTAGTTTCGTAAAAATATTTTCCATTTTGCAAAGTAAGTGTTTTTATTCCATCATTATCCTTAAAATGAATTGTTTTAGAACTATCTGATTTTGAAATAAAATAGCCTATTGGGGCTTTTTCAAAGCTTTGAGAAGTTAAATAAAATTTGGGTTTATCCTTGTATGGAGAACCATTTGTAGGGCAAAAAGTTGTACAATTGCCACATTCATTACAAAAATCTGAAATATTTAAAACTTGATATTGTTGGTCGATATTGAAAAACTTATCTTCTTTAATTTCTACCTTTCCGTTAATGTTTTCAGCTTTATAAAGTTGAATTGATGTAGCTGTTGTTTCAAATGAATAATTTGCACGATTTGGACATACTGTAACGCAAACATTACATAATTCGTCGCAATAAAGGCAACGTGAAGCTTCTGCAACTGCAACCTTTCTTGTCAAAGACGGAACAACAATATCAAAATTCTTTTTAATGCCTTTGATTTCTTCTACTTTGAACCCGATATTTCGTTTTGCACGAATGAGCGATAATTCTTTGAAATTAACATTTTTATTGGTTGCAAAACTTTGAATAAATTTTTGTTTTGAAGCTTTTGAAATTATATTTTCTGCTGTTAATCTTCCATCTGCAACAGCTTTTACAATCGTTGATGCACCACGATATGCATCGCCACCAATAAAAACATTTTTGATTTGAGTTTCGTAAGTTTTTTTATCCGCTTTTAGCAAGTTAACATCAACAAAATCAATGTCTAAATCCTGACCTAAAGCTGGAATTATTGTATCAAAATAAATTGAAAATTCTGAATTTTTGACTTTTACAGGTTTTGGTCTTCCGGCATCGTCTTTACCCGATAATTCCATTTTTGAACAAATCAGTCCTTTTACATGTCCGTTTTCAGAAATTACTTTTTCTGGTGCGGTTAATTCAAGAATTTCAATTCCTTCGTCCATTACAGCTTTTACCTCTTCCAAATCGGCAGGCATTTCATTTTTAGTACGACGATAAATAATTGTAACTTTTCCATCATTTCCACAAAGCCTTAATGCAGTTCGGGCAACATCCATAGCAGTATTTCCTCCGCCAATTACTGCAATATTTTTGCTCAATTTTTGAATTTTACAATGCTTAACATCTGATAGAAAATTCAATGGGTCTAATATTCCAGTTACATTACTTCCTTCAATATCAAAGACTTTTGCTTTTTGAGCACCTGCTGCTATATAAACGTAATCATTTGATTTTCTTAATTCTTCAAATTTAGAAGAATCTATTTTCGAATTATAATGTATTTTAACGCCAAGTTTTTCAATTCGTTTAATATCTTTTTCGATAGCTTCTTTTGTTAATCGAAATGCAGGAATTGCATCGGCAACCATTCCGCCAGCCATTGCTTTTGTTTCGTAAACATTTACTTCAAAACCTGCTAATGCAAGAAAATATGCACTTGATAAACCTGATGGACCTGCTCCTATTATTGAAGCTTTTAGTCCGTTTTTTGGATTTAGAATTAATTCGCCTTCTGATTTTGTATTTTCGGTTACAAATCGCTTTACCTCTCTTATTAATAAATTGTTGTCGTAATTTACCCTTGTGCATTTAGTTTGGCATAAATGGTCGCAAACCATACCTAGCACCGATGGAAACGGATTTGTACGAAGAATTACGTTATAAGCATTTTCAGGATTATTTTGAGCAACCCAGTATAAATACTCTGGAATATCCTGATGTGTCGGGCAAGTGTCAACGCATGGAGCTTTTATACAATCAAAAGTTTCTAAATTTCTTGAAGTTTTAATATTTGGCTTGAAAAATAATGGTTCTTTATATGCTTCATTATGAATAACTCTTTCGGAGTATAATTTTAAATTTTCTAATGCAGCATTTTTAACGTCATTATTTTTACCGTTATGTTTTAATATAAACTCTTCGTTATTTTTTGCATCTAAATTTTTATAATCATCGCTCAGCTCATCAATATATTGAACTAATCTTCCGTAACCTCCGGGTTTTAACAAATCGCTTGAAACAGTTACAGGTTTTAAACCACAAGCAACAATATCTGAAATATTGAAACAATCGGCTCCAGCAGAGAATGATATATCGAGTTCGCCCTTAAATTCTGCTTGTAGTTTAGCTGCAACATTGATTGAAATTGGATGCAATGCACGTCCGCTCATGTACATCATTTTTTCATTCGGTGGAAAAACATCTTTCTGATTTACAACTTCTAAAGTGTTAGTAAGTTTTAATCCAAAAAATACTCCTGTTTCTTTTGCTTTCATTTGTAATGAATTGATAATCTTAATAGAGTCGGAATATTTAAGGTCGTGCTCAAATGCTATATCGGGAACTGTAATTTTGTATTCCAAATCGTTATTTAGGATTTGTCTTAATTTTTCAGCACCTAAAAGCGTAGGATTTAATTTAACTGTGGTGTGTAATTTTTTTTCAGTAATCAAATATGCTGCTATTTTTTCAATTTCATCGGGTGGGCAGCCGTGCATTGTAGAAAGTGTGATATTGTCTGAAATACAATCAGATATATCAATATTTACTATTTCGGGATACAATGATTTTAGTGAATTTATTTTTTCAAGTTTTTCGGTTTTACAATTTTGCATTTTATCGAAAAACCACTGAACATTTTTATTCAAAATTCCATCAAGATTGTAGCCTACACTCATATTGAATATAGTTCCAAGTTCGCCTTTCCATCCAAATTTATGACGTAAAATGTGAATTATTATCCATGCATTCAAATATTCGTCGAAAGATTCGTGAATTTTTAATTCCTGCGACCATTCACAGTTGTAACCTTCGTCTTGCATATCAATACAAGGCTTTGAAATTTCAAGCTCATCAAGCGTTTGAACAGTTTTTAACTCAATGTATCTTGCTCCGCAAAGCCAAGCCGAAATTATATTTTGAGCCATTTGAGTTTGCGGTCCAGCTGCGACTCCAATTGGCGTTTCAAGCAATTTTCCGAATCTTGTAAATCGAAATGGCTGATTGTTTTCGGGTTTAAAGAAAAGTTCTTTTGTTATGCCAAAAATTACATCATCTGATGTAAATGTAAGCTGAAATAATCGTTGAATAGATATTGTTGAGAATTTGTCGGTATTCATTTTATTTTAAGTTAAATATGAAGTATTGTTATGAGAGATGATAAATTAGGTATTAAGTTAAAAAGCAATAAATGATATCATATTCAAAAGTAAGTATAATTTGAATCTTTACAAAAAGAAGATGTTTTATAAATATTGAGTATTTGATAGTTTATAAAGCCCTATTTAAACTATGTTTTACGAATTGGTTATAATTAAACCAGTTTTGCTCTTTTGTGAACAAAGCAATCTTTTCAATTCGTGTTTGAAAATCAGGAATTAAGCCTTTTTCGCCTATAAAAATAACAGCTTCTTCAAAAGACTTTAACAGACTAATATAAAATGATTCTTGTTTTATATATTTTTCTATTGAAAATGCCTGAGCTATTTCAACATTAAATAGCATTATGTCTGCAATTATTTTTTCGTCAACTCCAAGTTGGATAAATTTTCTGATATATTTATGAGCAACTGAGCGTCGGGCTTTAGACTTTCGCCCATTTTCGGGAAAATATTCTTTTTTAATTTTAAATTTACACTCTTCTAACAATTTATCTTCTTTTGGATTAAATGCAAAATCATAATAAGATTTTACATCTTTAAATCGTTTATATAAATCAATTATTTGATCTTCGAGTTGAATTTTTTTTAATCCTTTTAGATAAATTTTTAAATCTTTCTGACTCATTTATAATGAATAATGCTTGGATTTTTAATAAGCGATTTTTTTTAACTTCTAATTTTTTTAAATTAAAAGTTTGGATACCGAAAATTGATTTGAGATGCTTGAAATATTTTTTCCAGTAAATACACCTTTTTCGTTAATAAATCTAGAAACCAATGAGTTTGGTATTTTTTCAAAATAATAATTTTCAACTTTCAGTTGCATTTTAATGTCATCTGAGATTTCGTCATTTGAATTATTTTCAATAGTTTGAAATTTGTCTATAATGTCTTTGCTTGCATTTTTTTCATTGAAAAGTTTTCTTGAATCAGCAAATACAAATACTGGAATAGCATTGTATTTTCCAGTTATTGCTATTGCTTTGCTACCTGTTTTATTTATAAAATAGTCGTTAAAAACAGCATCTGCTCCCAGAAAAATCATATTTATATTTTCAATTGTTGAACCAATTGCAGAATCTTCAATTAGAGTAACATCAAAACCATTATCGGCTAAATAATTAGCTTGTAATAATCCTTCTTTTGCAGGATGAGAAATTGTTTGATAAACCTGAACTTTTATGTTATTGTTCTTAAATTCATCAAACAACATTTGAATTGTAGAACTATTACTATGCAACAAGATCTTTTTTTCGTTAATATCAAAAATATTTACAAGGTTATTATAAAGTAATTTATCTATTGAGCCCCAAACTTCTTTATATTCTCTAATAAAACAAAGAATATCATCAGTGTTTTTTAATGAAGAAATTGATAAGTCCAGAAACTTAAACAATTCATTAATAAAATGAAAAATTGATGTTAATTGCGAATGTTGTTTGTAAACTTTATAAAGTTGGTCGATTAAAATATTATTAACTAAATTAATATTTTCATCCTTGTTTCTGATATAAAATTCTTCGGTAGCAGTAATAACCTCATTTAACAAACTTATTGAGCCAGATTTATTGTCTTCATTAATATTATTTACATTACGTATTAAGCTCTTCATAAAAATTTAATGACTGTAAATATAAAAAATATTTTAAAATTCACTCTAAGTTTAATTAATTATGTGAACTTATAAATCCTACAACTTCAGTTAAAAATGGTTTCATTTGATTAAACATTGACGAATGACCTGATTTTTCAAGGACTAACATTTTTTTATCTGTTGAACCTATTTTGTTTATTCCATCATATCCAATTTTTATAGGAATAACATAATCATGTTTTCCCCAGACAAATAATGTAGGTATTTTGATTTTATAAAGTTGATCTGAATAATTTAGATTTTTAACTTCATTAAACATTTTAATTGATGTAATTCTTAAATTAATTTTTGCTGTTATTGGGCTATAACCTGAAGTGTATAAGTGGTTTAATAAGCTACTAATTTCTAGTGGAGTATCGCTAATTATTAAGCCATCAGTATTTAAATATTTTTCAACTTCAAAACCGAATTTGTTTAACCGAGATATTGTAGTGTCAGCAAATGCAATTGTTGTATCTAATTTATTGCAATAACTGTAAATTTCTGACCACTCTTTTGAATAACTACTGCTATAAATTTGTTGTAAAGAAATGTTCTTTAATGCATAGTAAACTTCTTTATTACAAGCAAAATTGTGTGCTCCATCGACTTCTATCCAACCTGAAATTTTGTCTTGATTATTTCCTTTTATTAAAAAGGCTGTGCCAAGCGTTCCTCCCCAGCTATGACCAAATAGAAAAATATTTATTGAACTTCCGTATTTACTTTTTAATAATGTTATCAATTTCTCTAAATCTTCAACATGTTGATTTACATTTAATAAGTCGCCATTAAATTTTCCAACTGAAGTTCCAGAGCCTCTTTGGTCGTAATAAACCATTGCAAAATTGTCTTCTAAGGTTTTTGAAAATGCTTTACTGAAATTATTATAAATTTGTGCATCACCTCCTGGTCCACCATGTATTACAATTACAAATTTTTTTGAATAGCCATTGCCTTCAACATAAACAGGTAAGTCAGCTCCATCATTTCTTAAATAAAAAAAGTCATTCAGATTTCCCAAATCTTCTTTTTTACAGCTATTTATAAATAATATTATGAATATTAAAAGGGCAAAGTATTTCATGGCTATTTTTTTAAAAATGGGTTTGACAAAAATTTGTAAGTAATACCAACTTCAAAACCAAAGCCCATATTGAAAAGAGTGTTATAAGGAAAGATTAGATAATAATTGGGTTTAATATACCAGCAAAGTGGTTTGTTTTTCTTTACACTATAATCTTTACCATATGCAATTCCTAAGCTAATTGTAAAAAATCCATGTCCAGGCATAAATACTTTGTCAACACTTCCATCGTCATTAACAATATATGTTTTTGGTTGAAATGTTTTTAAAAAACCAATTCCATAAGAGAATTCTTTAAAGCCACCTCTTCTGCCGGTTCTACGACGAGAAAGTTCTGGATTTAGCCAAAATCCTGTATGATTATTTTTATGGTAATATCCAGTCAAATTAATTGATGCAATCCATTCTTTATGAATTACTTTTAATCCATATTTTCTTGGTATTCTGGGTTTTTCAATTATTTTACGTTTGATTGGATATTCAACTCCGATTTTTAATCCTGCATGAAAAGTATTAATTCCATAATATGAAATTCGGGCACTAAGTTTATCTATTTGGCTGGTATCTTTGTATGTTGTTTTTGTAAGCTTTTCTGTTTGAGATAAAACAGTTGAGAAGATAAACAGTAAAGGAATTAGTATTCGGAGTTTCATATTTAAGTGTAAAAAACAAATCTAAATATTATTTATTAGACTTAAATTAAATAAATAAAAAAACTTCAAACTCTTTTAGAATTTGAAGTTTCAATAATATTACTTCTTTTTTGGAACTATGCTCATTATTGGTATTTTCGAGCGATGTATTAATTCTTTAGCAAGTGAGCCTACAATATATTGTGTAATATCACTTTCTTGTTGTGTCATTATTACAATTAAATCTCCTTTTGCTTCGTTTGCAAAGTTTAATATTGAATCGCAAATTTCATTATTTGAACCGCTTACATTTAACATTTTAGTTTCGCATTCAATTCCGCTTTTCTGCATAAATGTTTGTACCTGTGTCATTTGTAATTTCATACGACTTATCAAATAATCATCTTTAGTTGTTACAACAGATACAGCATGAACTTTAGAGTTAAATAACTTCGCAATTGTTAATGTGTTAGCTACTTTTTGAGTTGTTTCTTTTGTTAAATCTAAAGGCAAAATAATGTTCTCACATCCTTCTCTATGATGCTTTCCTTCGATACTTATTACAGGACAGCTTGCTTCTTGAATAACTCTAAGAGTTTTTGTACCAACAACTTTTTTCATTACGTTTTCAGGTTTTTTAGCTCCCATAACTATAAAACTTGCACTTAATGAATCTGCGGTTTCAAGAATTTTTTCAACAATCTTTCCATTTGTGATTAAAGAATCGACCTTAAGTCCTGTTTTTGTATGAACTACATCTGCATATTCGTCAAGTTTAACTTTCAATTTATAGATTATATCTTTTTTTTCATTGTCTGAAAAAAGACCGAAAACCGAATTATTTTCTCTTACAACATGCAAAAGTGTTAGAGTTGAATCAGATAGTTTAGCTAAATTATATGATTGTTCTAAAGCAATAAATGATTGCTCTGAAAAATCTAGTGGTACTAATATTGTCTTTGTTGCCATTTTCATTTTTTTTGAATAGTTTTGAATTTTGATACAAAATTAACACATTTAACGATATGAAACAAATAGAAGCATCTGAATTGATATTAAATCCTGATGGAAGTATATATCATCTTAAATTAAGACCTGAAAATATTGCCGACGATATTATTTTGGTTGGTGATCCTGGTAGAGTTGAAATGGTATCATCGTTTTTTAGTAAAGTTGATTTTAAAGTTCAAAACAGAGAGTTTGTAACTCATACCGGAACTTATAATGGCAAAAGAGTAAGTGTTATTTCTACAGGTATTGGTTGCGACAATATTGATATAGTTGTAAATGAGCTAGATGCTTTGGTTAATATTGATTTAGAGAAAAGAATCCCAAAAGATACTCATCATTCATTAAATTTAGTAAGAATTGGCACATCTGGTGCATTACAAGCAGATATTCCTGTTGATACTCCAGTGATTTCAAAAATTACTATTGGTTTTGATGGTTTAATTAATTTTTATGCCGGACGAAATTCTGTTTGTGATTTAGAATTTGAAAACGCTTTTGTTAAGCATACAGGTTGGAATAAAATATTACCAGCTCCTTATGTAGTTCATACAAAAGGTGGATTATTTGGTAAATTATCAGAAGGAATAAGAACAGGTGCTACAATTGCAACTGGAGGTTTTTATGGGCCACAAGGAAGAGTTTTAAGATTGCCAATTATTGATTCAGAAATAAATAGCAAGATTGAACAATTTGAATTCAAAGGAGATAAAATTATTAACTACGAAATGGAAAGTTCAGCAATTTATGGGCTATCTGCATTACTTGGTCATGATGCTGTAACTTTATGTGCTATAATTGCAAACAGAATGAGAAAAGAATATAGCAAAGATTATAAGATTTTTGTAAAAAAATTAGTTCAAATGGTTTTGGATAGATTAACTGCATAGAGGTTGAGTTGTAGATGGATAAGAAAGAACTGAAAGCTTTAATAAGCTTGCTTGACGATAATGACGAAAGTGTTTTTGAAGTAGTTAATAAGAAATTATTAGAACTTGGAAACGAAGTAATTCCAGAACTGGAAATTGCTTGGGAGCAGTCTATTAACGAAGGTTTTCAGGAAAAAGTAGAAAATATTATTCAAAGCATACAATTTCAGCTTGTTAAGGATAGTTTGAAAGAATTAGTAGCTTCTGATGATTTTGATTTGCTAAAAGGAGCATATTGGATTTCAAGATACCAGTATCCAGACTTAGATTTTGAGAAAATTTCACAAAAGATTGAAGTTATAAAGAAGGATATTTGGCTTGAGTTAAATAATAATTTAACAGCTCTGGAAAAAGTAAAAATACTAAATCATATTATATATGATGTACATGGTTTTTCAAGAAATTCATCAAACTTTTATGCTCCTCAAAATTCATATATTAATTATTTGTTAGATGAAAAAAAAGGAAATGCAGTTTCGCTTTCATTACTTTATGCAATTATTTCTCAGCAACTAGACTTGCCTATTTATGGTGTAAATCTTCCTAAAAATTTTGTATTAGCTTACAAAGATGAAATTAGAACTTTTTCTACTTTCCAGGAAAATGATTCTGACAATGTTTTGTTTTATATAAATCCATTTAACAAGGGAGCTGTTTTTGGTCGTAGAGAAATAGACCTTTTTATTAAACAGCAAAATTTAGTTTATAGTGAGTCATATTTTGTAGCATGCAATAATAAAAGTTTTATTATTGAGTTAGTTAATTCATTAATAATATCTTACGAAAAACTTGGGTATCCTGATAAAGTTCAGGATTTTCATGAAATATTAAATATCTTAATGTCCTAAAGTTTATGCAGGAAAAAATAATAATCCTTGATTTTGGTTCGCAATACACACAGTTAATAGCCAGAAGAGTCAGAGAGTTAAATGTTTATTGTGAAATTCATCCTTTCAATAAAGTTATTGCCGACAGTGACGAAATTAAAGGAATAATTCTTTCGGGAAGTCCATTTTCTGTGAGGGAGATTAATTGTTTAAAACCTGACTTATCAAATATTCTTTATAAAAAGCCAATACTTGGAGTTTGTTATGGTGCACAATATTTATCTCATTTTTATGGAGGGGAAGTTTTGCCTTCAAAAACAAGAGAATATGGTCGTGCAAATTTAAAATTTATAGATTCTGAAAGTATTTTATTTAATAACGTTAAGGTTGATAGTCAGGTTTGGATGTCACATGGTGATACAATAGCAAAAATTCCAGATGATTATAAAATAATTGCAAGTACTACTGATGTTAAGGTTGGAGCATATTCATGTGAAGAGAAATTATTATATGGTATTCAATTTCATCCTGAGGTTTATCATTCAACTGATGGGCTTACAATTTTGAAAAATTTTATTGTAAATATTTGTGGTTCAAAGCAAAACTGGACTCCTGATTTGTTTATCGAAACTACAATTAGCGAA
>Ga0154347_1231_pt1 | contig 14869 bp, 16 predicted proteins | sample RifGroA2_FD_115875 | JGI IMG/M metagenome (GOLD analysis project Ga0154347, IMG submission 115875) | Bacteroidetes bacterium GWA2_31_9
AAAATTGAATTTTCAAACACCTTCTAAAATATTTTTTGCATCTTTGATTTGATTTGTTGCATTTGATACTTGAATCTACCAGGTGCATAATAACAAAGGGAATAATGTATTATAGTTTAATAGTATTAATGTAGTAAAAAATTATAGTTATAAAGTATTAAAGTAATATAGTAGTATAGTATGATTTTATTAAAGTATGAAAGCATGATTATATTAAAGTATTATAGTATTAAATTATTAAAGCAATAAAGTATTATAGTATTAAAGCATTATAGTAGCAGAATATTATAATATTAAAGCAAGAATATAATAAAGAAATAAAAATTTAAATTATTAAAATAGTATATTAGTAAATACAAACCAAACACAACTATTCTATTAATATATACACTATTTTTTGCAACTTTCATAAAGCGGAACGAAATTTTTTCCTTAGAAAAAATATAGCAAGAAGGGAATTAATATATCGCCACAAGTGTCAGTATATCAGTTCTTAAAAAATTTAACAAAGTTAAATATGAGGTCTTGTATATTTTTAAATATCTTTATATCAGAATATTAAAACAATTAAATATGGTACAATTAAGAAAAAAGTATAAAACAATTCACGTAGAAGAAGAATTTTATTATAAGTTTTCAGCTTTGGTAAAAAAAGCAATTGAACATAAGAAAACAAACCTAACAAATGAAGTAGAACAAGCATTAAAGTTTTTTATTTCTTGCAATATTTTACCTAGTGATTTTAATTCAACAGATATAAATTCAAAGTTCGATTTGCTTAATACAAAACTTGAATCAATGATAAATCGGCAGTTCGGATTTTTGACAACGCATGAGAAATTAATTTTAAAAAATAATGAAGAAACAAGAAATTTATCACTTAAATTATTTGATACAATTATTGAAAAATTCAGTAATTATTATGGTCTTTTTAATATCGAATTTGAAATGCTTTTAGCTATTTTAAAAGCAAATTTAGATGAAAATGATTACGAAAAACTTAGAGATATATTCTTGAAAAAAGTAATAAAATTTGCTAAAAAGTAGAATGTATATTAAAATTATTAATTCATATAATAAACCTACTTCTAAATTTTCAAATTCTGGTTCTTGTGGCAGAACCGTTAATTATTTGAAAGCAGAAGCAAAAGAGAAAAATCAGGAGTGTGCTTTTTTTAATTCAGATGGCGATGGATTTACTCCAGATGAAGTAAAAGAAAAAATAGATAATAACATAAAAGGAATAACAAAAGAAGATGAAAAATATTTTAGTCTAGTCGTTTCTCCGAGCAAAGATGAGTTGAAAGTAATTGAAAAGGATAAAGAAAAACTTAAAGAATATGTTAATGATATAATGAGAATCTATGCTGAAAATTTTCAAATTAAAGGAAAAACGGTAGGAGAGGAGGATTTAATATATTTTGCAACTATACATGAAGAAAGGAAATTTTAATTTAATGACTTAAACGTTAAGGAATTTTTAAAAAGACTAGGCGAAAAAAAAGGAGGCGATAATACCCATATACATATAATAGTATCGGCCCGAGATAAAAAAATGAAAGTAACACTGAACCCTCTAAAAAGTCGCAGAAGATTTTCTATTGATGGGTTTTCTGAAAAATCTGCTTTAATTTTTTCTGAAAAATTTAATCATAAAAAGACGATAGATGATTATTATAGCTATTACAATTTTAAGACAAATAAAAATATCGAAAATAAAGTCAAATATCTTAATGATAAATTTAGTTTATATATTGATGCCAAGCATTATACAAAAGGACTGAAAGATATTGATAGTAAAAGAAAATTTATAATAATCTTATTACTCTCTATAAAGAACTTAATTCAGGAAAAACTTTCGACCAATGTAGTAATATAGATAATAATTTAGAATTTAAGGAGCATCGGGTAGGAGAGGAGAGACGGTTTGATTTTAATGATAATATGTCGATTCTTCAAAAAATAGATAATGCATTAATATCAATGAGTAAAGATTTTCTCCAGAAAATGGAATATGACCAATCTATGTTTGACCTCCCTAGACCAAAGAGAAAATTAAGGAAAAGGGGCAATAATAATGGATTAAAGATGTAATACCGAGTTGCGTTCATTGATATAATTTAAAAAACGTAGTGAATTGAAATTATAATGAACTGCATCGGCATTATGCCAAGTCAAGATGTTTTGCATACTGTTTATTTATTTCGCAACCATTTGAATGAATTTTATATTTCCATTGATTAATTATTTTGTGATTAAAAATGTAATTTGAAATTTGCATAAGACACATTTGCTGGCTATATTTGTCAAGAAAAAATATGTCTATTTTATAAAAGCCAATAATATATGACTTTAGCAGAGTTTTTAAAAGAAAAAAGACAACAAAAAGGGTGGGGGTTACGAGTAGTTGCTTCCATTCTAGAAATAGACCAATCTACACTAAGTAAATATGAAAATGGGCACAGACTTCCGACAAATGAGCACATTAGTAGATTCGCAAAAATATATGAAATGGACGAAAAGGAGCTAAAAAAACTATATTTAATAGAGCAAATAAGTACAATGGTCTTGAATAGTGGCTTGGAAAATGATTTTCTAAAAGTAGCTGAAGAGCAAGTAGAATACAGAAGAACTAAACAGGAAGAGATTAAAAAATCAACTAAATCAAAAACTAAATAAATATATGTTACCAGAACTAACAACTGAAAAAGAAAAATTAAAAAATACTGTTCTTGCACGTCGGCTATTCGAGTATTTAGAAAAAGAAAATAAAGAATTATTCAAGTATTTATATGATAAAGGTGAATTAAAAGAATTTGTCTTGTACCGCTCTAATGCTGCCCACGATGAATATATATCCGCTTTTTCAGATGGGATGTATTCACCAGATGAAGTAGCTAATCAACAATTGTTTATAGGAATAGAAAATTCATATTTTGAGTATATTGAAAGTCTCGTTAAGGACAATTTTTACAAATATTTTAAAAAAATAGAAAAAAAACCTTCGGCAAAATACAATGAAATAATTTCAAATTTAGTGTTTGATTGCATGGAAGTTTTTTATGAATATATAAGTTGTTCGTATATTGATGTTATGGATAGTTTAGATAGAGAACTAATCACGGCACTGGATAAAATAATTAACATAAAAAATTAAATTTTGAGAAAAAATAATAAAACCATTTTTTGAAAACTTTTGTCATTTTATAGTTTTTCTTCTCTCAATTAATTTCCAAAATAAATTTATGCAAAAGGCAAAATGCCTTATTTTCAGCCATATATGGACTTTGCTAGCGTAGCCAAAAAGGAAATTGCTTTTTTTAAAATACACATCCATATAAGATATTCTTAATTTAAATTAAAAAATAGATAGACTAAAAAATTAATTTGCAGTTTTGGTTTTTTGAGCAGTTTATTGATTTTAGTCCTTAAAATTAATCGTCTAATAATCAATCTTATGAAAAAATATTTCAAAAAAAATGAAAAATAAGTTGAATTTACTGGTTACCTTTTTAAAAAATTACTCTCCATATATATAGAGGATGTACTCAGACAAAGAAATATTAAAAGGACTAAAAACAGGAGATAATTCTGTTTTAGAGTATTTGTATTCAAAATACAGAGACCCTATTATAGATTTTGTAGTAAAAAACTCTGGTTCGGAAGAAGAAGCTATTGATGTTTTACAAGATTCTGTGATTAATATATATAGAAAAATTTTGAAAGAGGATTTAGTGCTATATAAGGACTTTAATTCATATTTTTCAACAGCTTATAGAAATAATTGGAGAGCAGTACTTAAAATTAAAAATCAAAGAATATTTACTGATGAATTTCCGGAAGATTTGATATTTGAAGAGTTCGATTATTATAATGAATATGAATTTAACAGGCATCAAAGCTATACTACAAAACAACTTAAAGAGCTTGGGGTTGATTGTCAACAGGTAATAGAACAATACTATTTACAAAATAAAACAATGAATGAAATTGCCTATTTAATGAATTATGGCAATGCACAAATAGCTAAAAACAAGAGATATAGATGTGTTGAATATTTGAAAGAACTATTGAAAAATCATATTAATTTTTAAAATTGTGAATCATGAATAATTATGAACGAACAGCAATCATTGAGCAATACCTTGATGGGGAACTTCAGGGTGGTGATTTAGAAAAATTTGAATTACAAGCTCTAACAGATAAAGAGTTGAAGCAAGATTTATTTCTGCAAAGCGAAATCAGAAAAGTTTTAGCTGATAAAGAAGCTTTTGAGCTTCGTGTAAAATTAAATACAATACACAACAATTATCAGAAAGAAAAGAAAAATGTTAGAAAAAAGAAACCTGTTTTGACATATACATTTATAACCTTAAGTATATTAATTGTGGTTTTTGTATTTTTTATTTTCGATAGTAAATTGTCTAATGATGAACTTTACGAAAAATATTATAAGCATTATAGTTCTGAAACAATAACACAAAGTTCAGAACTATCTACTGACAATAATTATATAAATGCATTAAGAATTTACGAACGAAAACAATATAATGATGCAATTAATTTGTTCGATAAAATTCCAGAAAATTCGCCATTTTATAATTCAAAAGAATATTATAGCGGATTGTCATATATGGAATTACAGAATTACGAAGAGGCAATAAAGCATTTCAATATTGTTATAAAAAGTAAAAATAATTTATTTATTGAAAATGCTATTTGGTACTCAGCTTTGTGTTATTTGAAAATAGATAAAACCCAGTTGGCTATTGAGTATTTTAAGAAATTATTAAATGAAGATTCTACTTTTAAGAAAGAAGCTGGGGAGATTATTGAGGAGATTGAAGATGGTAGTAAGAAGTAAATAGTAATTGGTAAGCATTAATTGGAAGAAGAGTGTTAGAAAAGAAATAGGAGTGAAGCTATATAAATCGATGACAGCTAATTTCATTTTACTAACTTATGGTGACTAATAACATGTAATAGAAAAAATAGAAAACGATGGATAAATCATTAAAGTACACAATCAACCTAAGTTTCGAGGAAATTAAGTTGCCACCTTTTCAGGATATTTTAGTACTGGCAAAAAATTCGCCACATGGAATAATCGGCATAACAAAATCGTTTGAATTGCTTGCTCCAAATGGCTTTGAAATAATTAAAACTGAGCATGAAAAAGTGGAAGCAATACTGATAAATAAACGTATTCTAGCCAAAATATCGAAAGAGCGTGTGTTGGAAATTTTAAAAGAAAAAGTTTTCAATTTTATTACCGATGGCGAAATCCTAAAAGTTGATTTCAGCGTAGCCTTAATTTATTCGATAATTTATTAATATGGTCGAATACACAAATAGGAAATCTGGTGTTTACGTCTGAATTAATTGATTTAAAAACGATTATTAATGAGGTGGCTGATAGTGTTTCAATACAATTTCAAAATCACTTCCGTACCAAATCAACTAAAAGAGTTTCAGTTGATTATAAAAAGGTTCTTTGACATTTTGTAAATCAGGTACGTTAATTAGCTCTTTTACAGGCGTTTTGTCTAAAAGAGATAAGTTTAAAATCTGTAATATTTCGTAAGTTGTAAGAGGGCTTTTAAGTTGTGCTTTTATTATAACAATTAAAGTGTATGTTATTATTGCAATATATATTTGTATCCGAACAGCGTTTTCAGAATAACCCCAAAATGTTTTGACCTTGAGATGTTGTTTAATCCATTTGAAAAATAACTCCACTTGCCAACGATATTTGTAAAGTAATGCTATTTCGAGAGCATCCAACGTAAAATTATTGGTTAGAAAAACAAACTGATTATCAGTTTCTTCATCATAAAATTTTATACGCCTTAATTTATCGGGATAATCTTTTTTTGTGTAAACTCCTGTAAGAATTATTATTTGGTCGCACATTACACCTTTTTCTTTATTACTTTTATGGGAATACATACGTCTGAACTTTAAATTCTTTTTAGCTCGAATCACATAAAATGCTCCTTCTTTGCTTAAAAAGTATAGTCTGACAAAATCAGTATATCCTCTGTCAAACACATAAAAACTGCCCTTCTCATAAACTAACTTATCCATTGCATTAACATCATGAATCGCAGCTTCTGTAATGTAAATAAAACATGGCATTGATTTTTTTACATCAAATAGTGTATTAAGTTTTATTGCTCCTTTTGTTTTTTTATACTTTGCCCACCAAAATACGTTTAAGCATAAATCTACAACTGTTGCATCAAAAGCATATACATTTCCTTCAAAAGATAATTCAACGCAGGCATTGGGTACGCAACATTTACGGGCTTTGTCAATTAAAATATAAGCAAAGTCTGCATAAATATGCCAATCTCTGCTTTCATTAGCTTTTGCAAGATTATTTTTTGATATTCCTATTCCAAATCCTAAATGATATGCTTTTGATTGATGTGCTTGTATGCACAGAATTAAGTTACTTAGGCTTTCACAACTTCCTAATTGACCAAACATCATACATAATAGTTGATTCCAACATGTAAAATGTTTTACATAATTATTTCCATTGTATCTCTCAACACATGTATCAAATGCCCTTTGTGGAATAAATTCTATTATTTGAGCAAAAACATATTTTCCTTGATTCATTTTTTCAATTTTTAAATTGAAAAGTAAATCAATTCAAATCGTCACGCTAATAAAATGTAATGTAACCCCTGATTTATCAATGTTTTCAAAGAACGTTATTTATTTTTCTTGGTATGCTAGTGTTTAAAAATATAGATTTAAAAACCAATCTAAAAGTAGATTCTGTATTTGCCGATAAATATATGCTCGAAACTATTTTAAGAAACCTTATTTCTAATGCAATAAAATATTCTAACGAAAATAGTGTAATAAGCATTGAAACAAAACTCGATAATTGCAATATGGTAGAATTTGTTGTTAAGGACTATGGCGTTGGTGTATCGAAGGAAATAATTGATGAATTATTTAAACCTATTCCGGTTAGCACACCTGGTACTCATAATGAAAGAGGAACAGGTTTTGGTTTGTTGATTTGTAAAGAATTTGTAAACAAACATAGCGGAACAATAACAATTCAAAGCGACAAAAACACAGGAACATCTTTGATTTTTAAAATACCAAATACGACAAATACAAAAACATTCATTAATGCATAACGAGAGTAAATACTTTATAGGCTTAATATTTGGCTGTCCCTACAATAACGAATTAGAAACATGCTCACTAAAAGAAATACGAAAAATGGAAATAGAAGATAGAATAGAATCTTTTCAAAGGCTAACAATTGAGGAACAGCGAAATATAATTGAGAAACATTTTAAATGCCCAAATCAAAAAGCTTGTAATATGGGATACAATAAAAATAAAAAAGATGAATGAAATTGAACATAATCTTGATAAGAAAGTTCGGGAAATTGAGATTGACATAAAAAATGACAATTTTCAGACTAGAAAAACAGAAGATTTCTTTTTAAGACTTCTTAATAAAGTATATTCAGAATATCACTTTAAGAATTTAGGTTATGATAAAACAAATACTGCTGCAATTGACCTAATCGATGAAAAAAATAAACAATTAGCAATTCAAGTTACAGCTCAAAAAAGTGATGAAACTGGGAAAATTGAAAATACACTTTCAAAGGCTATTTCATATTGGAAACCAAAAGGTGTAAAAATTGTTTGGATTCTTTTTATTTCTCAAACTGATAAAATTAAGGACTTAGACACGGTTAACGAGTACTGTAATCGAGAAGGAATTTCAATTTTTATCAAAACAATAAGCAGAATTATTGGGGATATTAATGAAAAATCTAAAAGTGAAATTCTTGAGATAGATGAATTTATTAAACAAGAAACATCTAATGAATATCGAGGATTATCAAAGTTGACTCTTTTTAAGCAAATAGAAAAAGGCGAAAAAATTGGAGTTGACAACTTTTTTAACCCTGAATCAATAATTTATCATTGTGATAAGGAGCTTAAAACTATTAATACCGTTGCTGAACTGCTCAGTAATGGAAAATTAAATGAATACTGTATACTCGGTAACCCATGCAGTGGTAAAACAACTTTTGCATATTCCATAATCCAAAAGATAAGTAAACGAAAAATATTCTATTTAAACCTTTCAAATCCTTCAATTAGTAAAAAAGACTTGATAGATGAACTAATACAGGTTTCTCATAATTATTCTGTATTAGTAATTGATAATGTTCATGATAACATTGAATTATACCTTGATTTACGGGAAAGAATTTTAAAACTAAAGTTAACAACTGTTCTCTATCTGTCTCGCTATTATAAAACCATTGACCATTTTAATAATGAAAGTATTTATCAGATAATAGCGGGAATGTCCTTCTTTCGTATTGACACAAATGAAAATTTCGAAGAAAAAATATCGGGCATTATTTGGAAGAAAAACGAAGTTCTTAAAAGACAATGGTAGTCCACTAGAATGGCGGAAAGGTGACTTTGAACAAATTCTTAAGAATACCAACAGGAATCTTCTAAAATTGAATATTGCACTAAGAATGTGGGAACAAAAAAACTCACAATCTAACCCAATTGCTTTTGACGAAATTGATTCCAAAAAGATTTTGCAATATTTTTTTGAAGAGCATAATTTGAATAAAGTAAAAAGTGATGTACTATATACCTATTGTTTGCTATATAAAAATGATATTCCCTTTATTCCGATAAGAAGTGCATATGAAGAAAACATACTGCTACGAAAAAAAGGAATTATTCTTCAATATTATAAAAGTGATTTTTTCTTTTTTCCGCACAAAGAATATGCACAATTAATTTATGACTCTTTCAACTACATTGATAACGGAATAAGTAATGATAAGAAATTATCGTTAGCTCTAAATTACATCCACAATTTTGATACAGACGAAAATAAACTAGGACTTAAATTCATCATTACAAAGCTTCATTATTCAGATGATAAAGAAATACTTGGGCAAATTTTAAATAATGAGAAAGTCGCTGATTTGCTTCGAAATGAAATCAAAGATTCTGAAATAAAATTTTCTCAAGTCATTACGACATTGAACATTCTTTTTCTGCATTCAGAAAAAATTGAAAAAGAAAGACTGTCAGAATATTATGATACTTATCTGACCTTTTTTAAAACGAACAAACTTAGTTTGTTTCTTGAAGAGCATTACTTAGCCTTTACAAGGCTGATTCAAATCAGCAATCTTTTAGACATTGAATTAAAAGAGGAGTTTATTGCTGTTGTACTTAGAAAAAATGAAAAAACGAATACAAACTCTATTGTCGAGCTGACATTAAGAATCAGTAGAAAGAGTAGAGAATCAGAAACGATACTTCGTATTCTTCATTCATTTACTTTTCCCGATTGGTTAAAAATGATTGTTGATTTGCCAAGGTTGCCAAATATTACAAACTCACTTTCAGAATTAAATACATCAGCAGAAGCGAAGAAATTATTATCAGGGTTAATTAGAAATATAGATTGGGAAAAACAATATGTAAATGCCAAATCATTAAAAATTGACCAATTTGTAAAATCGCTAAGAGAAATCAATAGAATAGATGCGTCAATTGGAAGTAATGTTTCAAGATATTTCTTTCAAAGAGCTTTCAAAGAATCTTTGTTTAAAGTTAAATTAAATTCTGCAAACCTTTCGGAATACTCAAAAGCTCTTTCTGATTTATCTAAAATAGACTCTGATTTCGTAAAAAATCAATTAGCCAAAGACTTAAAAGAAAATGTTGTTTTCGAAAAGTTTGCAAATGAGCCGAGCATCTCAAATTTTACTGCAAGAGCTTTGGAATTAAGAAAACAATTTGAAGATGCTAAATCATATTTTGAAGTCCTTAATCAAATCGTATTATCTGATTCTTTTATTAAGAAAATACAAAGTGAAAACAATCTGAATTATTTATTGATATTCACTGAGTTCGCTGAAAAATATTTGAATTTTGAAGAAACTATTTTAAAACAAGAAACATCTAAAGTAATCACAAAAATCATAGCAGGTATTCCTAATAAACTTGAAGCTTTAAGTAATCCCAAATTCTTAAATGTTGAGAATTTGGATTCAGATTTTATTGACTCAATAACGAATAAGGAAATTGAGAAATATTTTGAATCCAACAAAATAACATATGCTGAAGATTTATTTCGAGTGTTATCTTCCATAGATAAAAACAAGACAATTGAGAAATTCAAAAAATTAAATAGTGCTGTTTTAATTAGAGCTTTTTTAAATCCTGAGTTAAATTTTAGCCAAACATTAGAAAATATCAATAAACTTAAAAATAAGGTTTACAAGGATGAAATTGATAACTGCAATTTCAAAATTACCGAAATATTAGATGGCTACCTTTCGAGATACACTAAAGATTTTAGGCGTTATAATCGAGTTGGAATAAGTGATTTTTTTAAAGGTTATTACTTTGGGATTTGCATAGAACAAAATACAATTGAGAGACATTGTAAAGCTGATTTACTTAAGAAACTTTCATCAAGTAATCATAATAATTTCGAGATAGCATCACTTTTTCAATTTTTAAGACGATTGTCTGAAATAACTAACAATAAAATTGATAAGGAACTTACTGAGTTTTTAAAATTAAATACAGATAATTTTATTGAAGTAATTAAGAATGAAGAAATTACTAAGACTTTATCAGGGCTTTGTGAACTTGCATTGACTAAATTTGATATGTATGGTGATTACTTATTATTTAATGCAAAAAAGATAATTATCAAGAAAGTTGAGCAAAGGAAAAAAGACGAGATTTACAGAGTTAAACTTATTCCTGACCTTGAAAAGATAGCTAAGGATAAAGCGAAAATAATATTAAAAGAATTGAAAATATGAAAGTCAACAACACTCAACCGTTCCCAGCTAATAAAAAACCGCCCCAACCAAATTGGTTGAAGCGGCAAGCATATTCATACCCTATGAAATTTATTAATTCTGTATCAAGCATATAAAAATAAGGTTAATAAAAAAAATTGTTATTTTATATTTGGTATATTCTGGTTTGTACATGGTTTGTAAAAAATATACAACAAAATTTTACTGCACTTAATTTCAATAATATTTGAACACAAAAAATGAATAAAAAATATTAAACTCTTTTAAAATCTGACGTTTTGTTTTCAAAATCAATAAGAAATTTTGCACTAAACACATTGATACAATTGAAGTTTTAAACAATTTAGTGTTAAAAAATCAAAAAAACCTCTCTTTCAAATAATCAATAATTAAATAAAACTTTAAAAATAAAATGCAAACATCACATAATTAAATATATGTATGTTGTGGATTGTTGTAAATAGGATATTTTCAGTTTAAAGCATTTTTTACAAAACTTAACGTTTAATTAAAATCAAGTGCAAAAAAATACACGAATTTCATTTTTTACAAAGTATGCACGAAAATATTTTTCATATCTTTTAAATTATATAAAATCAATATATTACAAAAACAATCCGATTAATTTGATAAATATCACATATACAGTATTATATATGTTTAAATAAAGCATGTAATGTTTAGCCGAAACATTATAATAAATTAATTAAACGCAAACAATCAATAATATACAGATATTTTGTACAAATTACAATACGTTATTACTTTTATATTAAAAGCAATTATTTTATATCCCACCGCAAAACCGCTTACCACAAACCTTACAACGCTTAATTAAGAAAACGCAACGTTTAATTAAAGTTTGGAGTTGTCAGAATAAAATATTAATAGATTCGACACGCACTAAATTAAAAATAAACATTATGAAAACACTAGGAATTTTAATGACATTATTAAGTTTAATTTTCATTAACAAAATTACTGCACAAAACATATATCAGGTAGAAACAATAAATGATGCTAATCTAAAAGTTTTTGTAACAAGCGATGAATCACAAGCCGATTTAAAAGTTATAGAAGTAGGCGAAGGCGAAGCAGTAAAAGATGGATTGTGGTATAAAGTAAGCACACCTGCAGAAAGTAATTTAAAAGTATTTATCACAACAAATTCATCCGAAGCCGATTTGAAAATATACTATGTAGCTGAAAAAGAATTAGCAGGATGGAGTAATTCATCAAAACGAAACCTATATCAAGTAGGGAAAAAGTAAAAAATCAAAAAAGTAAAAAATCAGAAAACATAACATTATGAAACAATTAATAATCATAATCGGAATCATTTTAATCAGTATCAGTTTGTATTCACAGGAAAAACCAACTCAAAAAGAGGTTTACCCTAAAAAAAGCATAAATATAAAAAAGACTCACTTTGATCATCCTGGATATTCAGCAACTCATTCTAACAAAGGCAAGAATAAAAATAAAAATAATCAAACAACAGAACATATTGCAAAAACAAAATCTGGGGGTACAGAATATAGTGACTATCCTAAATATTTAAATACTGGCAATTCATCACAAGACAAGCAAAACTATTACAATGCCAAAAAAGCATGGGCATCAGCACATCCTGATGCATATAAAAAAATATCAGGTAATCGCTCTTACGTTGAGCCAAAAAAAAATAGAAAACATTAATAATAGTTCATAGCAAACACAAATAGCATAAAGATGAAAGTATTAACATTACTCGTAATCAGTTTTATATTTATTGGGTATCAAACTCTGAAAGGTCAAGATATAATACTGCAGGAAAACTTTAACGGAAGCGTTACAGGCTGGACAGTTGTTGATGGTAATTTAGACGATGAAACATGGTTTATATACGATGCAGGTTCAACAAATTTAGATGGAACAGATTATGTAATGGTCAACAGTGATGCAGCAGGAGCAGTAAATATGGACGAAAAGTTATACAGTCCTAAACTAAATACTACAGGTTATACAAGTCTTAGCTTAGAATTTGATCAATATTTCCGAGCATTTACAGGTAATAGTTATAATGAAAAAGGAGATGTAGATGTATGGGATGGTAGTCAATGGGTAAATGTTTACAGGGTTACAGCCACAATAGGAGCTTGGAGTAATCCCAACCATAGAACAATTGATATTTCAAGCTATGCAAATGATAGTTTGCAAATTCGTTTCCGATATTACAACGCAAACTTTGATTGGTACTGGGCGTTAGATAATGTAGAAATAACAGGAACACTTCCTTCATGTCCAACAGCAAGCTTTAACAATATTGAAACAGCATCACCATACAGCTGTGGAGATACAATCAATTTAGCAGCCACAGGATATAACACATCTGGAGAATATATCACACCAGGTTTTAATATTTATATAACAACAGACATCTATTCAGATGACGAAAATTCTTTAACAATATATAAAAATGGGCAAGTCTATTACGAAGTGCCAGTAGGCAGTGTCCCTGCAAATACAGAATGGAATTTATGGGGACAATATATGGATCCAACAGCAACATGGAGCTTCGAATGGTGCGATAGCTACTCGGATGGCACTTTTCCTTACGAAGTTTACGACAATATGAGCGGACAACTCATTACAAGTGGTACAATTGATAATGTTGGAGTAAGCTGTAGAACATTAACCATAGGAACATTAGACGGAGTATCCACATTTATAGGAACAGGACTAACCAATAATGGAGACGGAACAGCCACATTATTAACATCAAGCATAACACCAGGCAATTATGAAATAACCTTTTATTATAATGACAGCCTGAACTGTAGCGACAGTACAACACAAAACATAGTTATACAAGGTATAACAGCAGACGCAGGAAATAACCAAGCCATTTGTCAAGGAGATACCATAGAAATAGGAGGCAGCCCCACAGCAAGCGGAGGCAATAACATAAGCTATTTATGGAGTCCAAATACAGGATTAAGCAGTAGCACAGTAGCCAATCCACAATGCTATGCCGACACAACAACAACATATACCCTAATAGTAACCGATAGTAATTGCGGAGCCGACACAAGCACAATAACAATTACAGTAAATCCAACCCCAACAGCACATGCAGGAGCCGACCAGTCATATTGTACTGGAGACAATATTACATTAGGAGCAAATCCCGCAGTCACAGGTGGCACTACCCCATATAACTACAGTTGGACACCAACAACAGGATTAAGTTCAGGCAATGTAGCCAATCCTACACTCGTAGCAACAAGCAGCCAGAACTATATACTAAACATTAGCGATGCAAATAACTGTACAAGTACAGACAATATACAAATAACCATTTACAATCAATTAACAGTAAATGCAGGAACAAACAAAAACATTTGTCAGGGAAAAAGCGTGAACATAGGAGGCAGCCCTACAGCCGGTGGCGGCACTATGCCATACAGCTATAACTGGATGCCATCCACAGGATTGGACAGTACAACCATAGCAAATCCAACAACATCAACAAGCACAAATATTAATTATTCAGTAGAAGTAACCGACGGCAATGGATGTACAGCAACAGACACTATTAATATTAATGTTATTTCCAATCAGGACTTTATAGGAGGAACAAGTGCAAGCTATACAACCAGCGGCGGACGTTTTTTAGACAGTGGAGGAGAATCAGGAAATTACAGCAATAATGAAAACTATACAATTACCTTTAACCCATGCGATAACACAAAAAAAATACAATTAGTATTTACAAGCTTTAGCATACAATACCATTCAACATGTATGAAAGACGTATTCATAGTCTATGACGGACCAAATACATCTTCTACAATATTAACAGCAGTTTGTGGAACAGGAAATATAGGACCATTCACATCAAGCCATACAAGCGGAGCACTAACAGTTAAATTTACATCCGATGGAAGCACAATTGGGAGTGGATGGATTGCCAATATCAACCAAGCCTGTGTTATCAGTCCGACAATAGAAGCAGGAGC
>Ga0154347_1247_pt3 | contig 14863 bp, 5 predicted proteins | sample RifGroA2_FD_115875 | JGI IMG/M metagenome (GOLD analysis project Ga0154347, IMG submission 115875) | Bacteroidetes bacterium GWA2_31_9
AATGGTTCAGCAACTCTTACTCAAGGAGATAATTCAACACTTGCAGTTGAAATGTCTAGTATTTCTTTATCAAGCTTAACTGCAACTGCTACAGGTAATACTGTAACTTACAACTCATCATCATCTCAAAGCATAAAAAATATTTCATACTACAATTTATCATTATCTGGAAGTAGTACAAAATCATTAACGGCTAATACTATTGTAACTGGAATTTTATCACTTACAAATTCAACTCTTGATATTACTGCTAGTAATTATGCATTAACAATTGGAGGAAACTGGACTGGTTCAAGTGCAACTTTTATTGACAGATTTGGGAATGTAACATTTGATGGAAACTCAACGCTTAATTGGGAAAACAATGCTCTATCGTTGAATAATGTAACAATTTTAAGTTCTCTTACAGGAATCTCTTCGTCAAATTTTTATGTTAGCGAAAATTGGATAAATAATGGCACATATAGCCATAATAATGGGACTATTACATTTGATGGAACAACTACAATTAGTGGCACAGGAACAAATTCATTTAATAACTTGACCATTTCGGGAAGTTTAACCGCACCTTCTGGAAATATTAATATTGCAGGAAATTTTGTCAATAATGGGACTTTTAATGATAATAGCGGAACAATTACTTTTAATGGGATATCTGCTCTATCTGGCTCATCTACAAGCACATTAAATAATATTATTATATCTGGAGAATTAATTGGAGTTTCGGGCGGAAATTTCAATGTTGTTGGGAATTTCACAAACAATGGAACGTTTACACACAATAATGGAACGGTTACACTTACTGGTGCAACAGCCACATTAAGTGGCACATCTGGATTAACTGTTTTTAATAATTTGACAGTTAATATTGGGTCAATAGTTGAAGTAAGTTCTTCTCATAATATTACCACAGCAGGAACATTAACAGTTAATGGCTCATTTACTTTAAATTCAGATGCATCAAGTACATCTACTTTAATTGATAATGGAATTGCTGGTTCTGGAACGTTTGTTTCTGAAAGATATCTAGCTAATTCTCAAGCTTGGTATGCGTCAATTCCTATCAGTAATGGACAAGGTAGTTTATTTGGACTTGATGCAAACAATAAAATGTTTTATTGGGATGAAACAACCGGAGCTTGGGTTGCTGTTGCCAATGGAGATAATTTAGATGTAATGAGAGGCTATCCATTTAAATCAACATCGAATAAAACAATTAGTTTTAATGGAAATTTCAATACTGGTGATAAAACAATTGGACTTACACGAACTCCCGCAGCCTCACGACCAGGTTGGAATTTAGTAGGGAATCCATATCCAAGTGCTGTTGATTGGGAAGATTTAGGCTGGACAAAAACGAATGTTTACAATAATACTTTTTGGATTAGAACTAATGGAACATTTGCTACTTATAATGCCAACACTCATGTAGGTGTGCCAGAGGGTGTAACAAGTAAAATCCCTGCTCATCAATCATTTTGGGTATTGATAGATGCTGCATATTCTTCGGGTACTTTAGGAGTCCCAAATTCCTCAAGAGTTCATGACAATCAGAATATTTTAAAAAATCTTAAAGCTGGTGGGTTAGATGTTTTAAGAGTTAATTTATCAAAAGGTGGAGATTCTGACCAAGCTGCAATTTGTTTTACTGCTTCTGCTGTAACTGCAAATGATCCTTATGATTCAGAAAAATCAATGGGAATTGATGTCAATATTCCTCAAATTTACACATTAAGTTCAGCTAACAAATCTTTAGCTATAAATACCTATCCTGCTGTAACAGCAAATACTGAGATTAAACTGGGCTTTAAAGCATTCTCAGCTGGCAATCATACTATTACAATTAATGACTTTTCTGAAATAGATAATAATATCAATGTTTATATAGAAGATACTCAACTTGGAATAATTCAGGATATGAGAGCCAATAATAATTATACATTTAATACTGCTGCAACAAATAATACAACTAGGTTGAAATTAATTTTTGATACAAATCCTTTACCGATTACACTTTTATCATTTACAGCTGAATGCAATAATAAAAACACTGAATTACAGTGGATTACCGCTTCTGAAATAAACAACAATTACTTTATCATAGAAAAATCAAGTGATGGAACAAATTTCTATGAAGTATCAAAAATTAATGGAAAAGGAAATTCTAATAAAGTAACTACGTATAATTATACAGATTTGACATTTAGCGAAGATATTAACTACTACCGATTGAAACAAGTCGATATTGATGGGAAATATTCATTTAGCAAAACTATTGTAAACTCATGTAATCCGTCAAAAGAACCAATTGTGTTTTACGAAAATAACAAAATTAATATTTTAAATATTGATGACACATACATTTCAATTTCATTGATAGATTTACAAGGCAAAACCATTTATAAAGAATCTATTAATGTCCAAAATGATGAATATACTATTGATATTCCAGAATTACCCACAGGTGTATATTTGATAAACATTAATAGCTCAAATAATTCTTTAACAGAAAAAATTGTAATTCAATAAAATTTCCTTTCACAGTCTTATGGCAGAAATATTACTTAGAAAAACTGTTAAAAGAACTTCCCTTAATCTGTTGAGGTTTATTAAACAGATGGGTTAACCCATCTGTTTTTGAGGAATCCCATTTGATGACGTTATTTTGAAAATTACACTCATATCAAAAACAATCAAGAAACTGATAAATATCAGAAACTATTTACACAAATTTATGGTCTTAATGATATATCTTTACCTACTTAAAAAGAGGATATAGAATATTTAACGTGTAACACTATTTTTTATATTTCGTATAAAACTCACCTTTATTTTTTTATTAGCTCCTATGTTTACAAAATTTATTAATTAGATTGCACTTGAGAACATACTTAGATATATTGTTTTTTGTAATGTTTTTGACTGTTGGTATTGATTTGTTTGGGGTAACAAAAACATCAATAGGAACTGGTAATTGGAATACACCAGACACTTGGTCCCCTTCTGGTGTTCCATTAGGTGGAGATGATGTTACTATTGTAAATGGTCATACCGTTACAATTGATGTTACAACTGCTTCACTTGGAAGTCTTACAATAGATGGAAGTTTAAATGTTGGTGCATTTAGCATTACAGTAAGTGGGTTAACAATTGTAAATGGAACTGTAACGTTTACTAGCACAACTGGTACTAAAACTTTTGCAGATGTTATTATTTCTGGAAACTGGACAAGCAATGTTAATGAAACATATTCAATTAATGAGTTAACATTTTCTAATTCAACTATTAATGGCACAGGAACAGGTATTTTTAATGTTTCAAGCAATTTTATTGTAAGTAATGGAACTTCAAATACAATTAATGCCTCAACTATAACAGTTACAGGAACTACACTAGTTGAGGGTGAAATTATTATTGCAAGTGCAACAGGAACTAAAACCTTTAACAACGATATTACAATTGAAAGTACAGGTTCAATTTATTTCTCTGCTACCGAAACATTAACATTAAGTGGTGTAAACACAGATTTAATTATGAATCCGAGTAGTAGTATTTCTGGTTCTGTTGCTGGAGTTGTTTCGGTTGGAGGTGCTTTTACAGTTAACTCAGGTGGAACTTCAACAATTGGTGGAATTTCTTTAACTGTGACAGGAATTTCAACTATTGACGGTACAATTGATATTAATAATTCTGCTGGCACAAAAACCTTTAATAATGATATAATTATTAATGGAACTTGGATTAATTCTGGAAATGAGTCCTTTACAGTTACAGGAAATTTAATTAACAACGGAACTGTTACATCTGGTACTGCAACATATACCATGACTGGAGCTACAAAAGAAATTGGAGGAACAAATTCTATTTCAATTACTACATTATCAATTTCTGGATCATATACCTTAAATACAGATTTAATTGTTACAACGACATTGAGTGGAGCTGGTTCGTTAACAATAGCAGCAAATAAAAATCTTACAATTGGTGGTTCAAGTGCAATTACAACACTCGATGCATCTGCAAACAATAATACAGTTACTTATAGTAGCTCTTCAGGATCTCAAACGATTAAAAGTATTCCATATCATAATTTAATAATTAACAAAACCGGACAAACTGGAACTTTAGGTGGTGAAATAACTGTAAATGGAAATTTATCAATCTTAGCAGGAACATTAGCTGATGGTGGTTATCAAATTAATGGAAATATAACAGGATTATTTAACTTAGAAGCTGGAACCACTTTAACAATTGGTAATGCAACATCAGCTACGGTATTTCCAACTTTATTTACTACTGAAAATATTTCATTAAATGCAACAAGTACAGTTAATTACAACTCAAGTCTTTCACAAACAATTGCCTCAACCCCTTCATCTTATGGAAATTTAACATTAACATCAACGCTTTCTATAACTAAAACTGCTTCAACTAACCATATAATAAGTGGAAATCTGACAATTGGAGCAAATAACTCTTTTGACGACGATGGTAACACAATTACAGTTAAAGGAAATATTACAAATTCAGGGACACATTCAGGAACAGGTAAATTATTGTTTACTGATGGAACTGCAACACATACAATTCCGTCGGGTACATTTGGAAATATTGAAATTGATGATGCAACATACGGAGCAAGTTTTGGCTCAACAACTGGCACAATCAACGGGATATTAACCTTAACAAATGGCATATTTTCAATAATTAATACTTCAGGATCTAAAACTTTTAATGAAATAATAAATAATTCAAGTTGGAATAACTCAGTTAATGAAACAATTACTATAACTGGCAATTTTCAAAACAATGGTACAATTACTTCAGGAACTGGCACATATACTTTTTCAGGAACTGATAAACAATTTAGCGGAACAAGTCCAATTACAATTGATGCCGTTTCAATTTCTGGAACTTATACAGCAAATAATGACATAACAATTTCAACATCTTTAGCTGGGATTGGGTCGTTAATAATTGGAGCAAATAAAACTCTAAATTTAGGTGGTACATGCACAATTACAACTTTAGATGCTACTGCAAATCCCAATACTGTCAGTTACAATCGAACTATTGGTGCACAAACAATTAAAGCAACTACTTATCATAATTTAATAATTGATAAATTAGGGCAAACTGGTACTCTTGGTGGGGCAACTATTGTTAATGGCAATTTGACAATAAATAATGGTGTTTTAGCTGTTGGGGCTTATGTGCTACAAGTAAAAGGCAATGTTATAAATAACGCCTCACAAACTGGCACTGGCAATATTACTTTTTCTGAAGGAACAAATACCCACAATATTTCAGGAACAGGAACATTTACAAAGATTATTTTAAATGATAGTTATGGAATAACTCTTTTAAGTAATTCAATTATAAATGGCTCAACAACGCTTACAGACGGAATATTATATCTGGGAAATTATGATTTAACATTAGGAACTGCTGCAACTATTATTGGCACTCCATCTGCAACAAACATGATAGTAGTTAATGGTACTGGTCAACTAAAGAAAATATTTAACACTGGAGCATCATCTTTTACTTACCCTGTTGGCGACGTTAATGGAGTTGCTGAATATAGTCCTGTAACTCTATCTTTTACAACAAATGCCACTTCAGGAGCAGTAGGATTAAAAGTTACTGATTCTAAACACTCAGCAAATACTGAATCTGATAACTATTTATCAAGATATTGGAGTTTATCTGCTCCAGATTTAACAACATATACCTACACTGCTGCTTTTGCTTACCCTTTAGCAAATGTTGTTGGCACAAATGAGGTTGGATTTATAGCACAAAGATATGACAATGGAACATCAACTTGGTATGGAGATATTTCAAGTTCAACAAATACATTATCACATGTTTTTACAACCGGATCTTTAACTCAGGCTACTGGGATGTTGGATAATAGTGATTTTACATCATATCAAACCACTTTATATTACTGGTCAAAAGCTACAGGCAACTGGAATAGTGCAACAGTTTGGGAAGTTACAACTACAGCGGTTGACCCTGGTGTTGGAGGAGGAACAGCAACATCTGTAACTCCTACTTATGAAAATAATAATGGAATTACAATTCGAAACGCAAATAATATTACTATAAATTCCTCTGCTTATACAGCAGATCAATTAACTGTTGAAACTGGAGGAACATTAACTCTTGGAGCAAATAATTTAACAATTTACAATGGCACAGGAACAGACTTAACAGTAACTGGAACATTATCAGCAACAACAGGACAAATTGTTGCTAATTCAACAGGGATTGGAATTACAATAAATGGAACATTAAGCACACAAAACATTAACGGTTTTTCTGGGTCTGCACTTACTACTATTAATAATACTAACTCTCCAGTAACTACACTAAACTCTGGCTCTACAATAAATTACAGTTTAAACGGAATACAAACTATATCAGTTAGTCAGGCATATAAGAAATTAACAATTTCGGGAGGAAATACTAAAACTTTAGCAGGTGCTGTATCAGTTGACGAAGATTTGACTATTTCAGCAGGAACATTAGATGATGCTGGTTTTACGTTGACTGTAAAGGGAAATATTGTTAATAATGGAACACATTCAGGAACAGGAAAAATAGCACTAACAAGTGGTTCTTTAGCTCACACAATTTCTGGTACTACATCTACATTTGGAAATATTCAATTGAATGATATATTAGGTGCTACATGGACTGGGACTGGTAATACAACAATATCTGGTTTTTTAACTATTACAAACGGAACTTTATCGCTTGGTGCTTTTTCAACTTCATTTAATGCTAATGGATTAACAACTATAGCTTCTACTAAAACATTAAGCATTACAAGTGCAACTGGTACTCACAACTTTAATGATTTAACTATTGTGGGAATTTTCACGAATTCAATAAATGAAGCTGTTACCATTAGTGGAAATTTGACAGTTAACACAACTGCAACATTTACTTCAGGCACAGGGATTTATACTTTTAGTGGTATAGGAAAAACTATTGGTGGAACAAAGACTGCTTTTACTATCGCTAGTGCTACAATTAGTGGCTCATATACAAATAATATTATTACTACTGGATTAACAATTTCAACTGCTCTTGCCGGAACAGGGACTCTTATACAAGGTGCAAATTCAATTCTTAACATTGGTGGCACAATTACATTAACTAATTTTGACGCATCAACTAATACAAATACAGTAAAATATACAAGTACAACAGCAGCTCAAACTATTAAAGGAGTAGCTTATCATAATTTATCTATTGTTAAATCTTCTCAAGTTGCAACATTGGCAACTGCAATAACTATAAATGGTAATTTAACAATAACATCAGGGACTTTAGCATGTAGCATTTATCAGATAACAGGGAATCCAACCGGATTATTAACAATGACTGGTACTTCTAAGTTAACGTTAGGATTAACTACTTCTGCAACTAGCGTTGATTTTCCAACAAATTTTATTTCGTCAAATATTTCTCTTGCATCTACTACTACTGTAACTTACCAGAGTAATGGAGCACAAAACATTTCATCTGAGCCAGATTACGGAATTTTAACACTTTCATCAGGAGCTTCAACAACAACAAAAACATCACTTGGCAATTTAACTATTAATAAAAATTTAACATTAAGCACTCGTGCTAATTTTAACGACGGAGGATATATAATAACAGTTAAAGGAAATTTATCAAATGCAGCTATTCATTCTGGAACTGGCAAAATATTATTAACTAATGGAACTGCAATTCATACTATTTCAAGCGGAACTTATGGAAACATCGAAATTGATGATATTACATACGGTGCTTCTATTGGAGCAGTTACTATTACATTAAATGGCATTTTAACAATAACAAATGGAACATTATCAATAACTAGTACATCGGGAACAAAAACAATTAATAATATTGATATTACTGTGAATGGAACTTTTACAAATGCCATAAATGAGTCTGTTACAATTAGAGGAATGTTGAGAAATGAAGGAGTTTTTTCATCAGGAACTGGTACTTACACATTTTCTACAAATTCTGGTAGTCTTGAGGGTTCTTCACAAATAACGTTTTCAGGTGCAGTTACTATTACTGGAATTTCTGTAACAAATAATAATACCAACATTAACGGAGTATCAGTTGGTAATTTTACTGGAACAGGAGGTTTTGTTAATCCTGAAAATGCTACTTTAATCCTAAGAGGAACTTGCACAATTACAACACTTAATGCTTCAGCAAATAATAATACTGTAAAATATATAAGTACTACTGCAAATCAAACTATTAAAGGCACTACATACCACAATTTAATTATTGATAAAATAGGAAGAGTTGCAACATTTGGCGGAGTCTCTACTGTAAATGGAAACTTAACAGTTTTAAACGGAACATTGGCAGACGGAGGATTTGCAATATCAGGTACATTATCTGGAATTTTTAGTATTGCATCTGGTGCAATATATACAACTACAAGAATTGCAACACAATGGTTTCCAACAAATATGACAATTACGTTAGATAATAATAGCACTGTAAATTACAATGGAACAACTGGTTTTACATTGCCAACAACACCAGCTTCTTATGGAAATTTATCGTTTACTGGAGCAATAATTAAAACAATAAGTATTCCATTAACAATTAATGGAAATCTGTCTATCAACTCCGGAACTTTAGCTGATGGTGGTAATACATTATTAGTAAAAGGTAATGTGATAAATAATTCAACACATTCAGGCACTGGAAAAATTTTATTATCAGGAGGTTCAGCACAGCATACAATCTCTGGAACTGGAATTTATGGGAATCTTGAATTAGACGATTCAAACGGAGCAGAAATTACTTCTGCGATTTCTATTTCAAGCAATCTAACTTTGACTGCTGGAACATTAACTAGTGTAGCAGGGAATCTTAATATTGCAGGTAATTTTACGAATAATTCAGATTTTATTCACAACTCAGGAACAGTAACATTTAATGGAATATCACAATCAATAAGTGGAACAACAGGAATAACAATATTTAATAATTTAACTATCAATTTAGGTTCTCAGGTTGATATTTCAAGTGATAATAACATTACAACATCTGGTACTTTAACAAATAATGGAATTTTAGTTTTAAATTCAGACGCATTAAGTACATCGACCTTAATTGATAATGGAATTGCTGGTTCTGGGACTTTTACATCTGAAAGATATTTGGTAGGTGGTCAGGCTTGGTACACCTCTGTACCATTAAGTAATGGGCAAGGAAGCATTTATGGACTTGATGCTAATAATAAAATGTTTTATTGGAATGAAACATTAGCATCAAATAATTGGATTGCTGTTGCAAACGGTGACAATCTGAACACAATGACTGGTTATCCTTTTAAATCTACAACCGATAAAACAATAAACTTTACAGGTAATTTTAATACTGGAATTTATAACAAAACTTTATCAAGAACTGCATCAGCAGTAAGACCTGGTTGGAATTTAGTAGGAAATCCATACCCATCGGCAATTGATTGGGATGCACTAGCTTTGTCAAAAACAAATATTTATAATAATACTTTTTGGATTCGTTCAGGAGCACAATTTTTAACTTATAATGGAAATACTGGAATAGGAGTTCCTGAAGGCACAACAAGTAAAATTCCTGCACACCAAGCATTTTGGATAATTGTTGACCCAGCTTATGCGAGTGGTTCATTAGATTTTACTAACTCAATAAGAGTACATGATAATCAAAATATACTTAAAAATACATCAGCTATAGATTTAGATTTGTTAAGAGTTAATGTTTCTAAAGATGGATTAACCGACCAAGCTGCAATTTGTTTTACAGAAACAGCTTCAACTGCAAATGATCCTTACGATTCTGAAAAATCTTTAGGCGATATTTCTATACCGCAAATTTATTCATTAAGCTCTGTTAATAAAACATTGGCTATTAATACATTTCCAGTAGTCACAACAAGTTCAACAATTAAGCTAGGATACAGAACTGGAGTTGCAGGAAATTATACTATATCTATATCTGATTTTTCTAATATACCAAATAATATAAACGTATTATTAGAAGATGTAAGTCTTGGAGTAATACAAAATATGCAAAAGATTAATAACTATACATTTAACACATCTGCAACAACTAATAATACACGATTTAAGCTAATATTTGACAACAATCCACTTCCTGTTACATTATTGAATTTTAGTTCTGAATGTAATATTGATAAAATTGAGCTTGAATGGACAACAGCATCAGAAAGTAACAATAAAGGTTTTATTGTAGAAAAATCTGAAGATGGATATAATTTTTCAGCCATAGGTTTTATAAATGGTAATGGAAATTCATCAACCTTACAGAATTATAAATTTACAGACTCTAATAATGGAATTAGATATTATAGGTTAAAGCAAATTGATTATAATGATTCTTATACTTATAGTAATGTAATTGCCTCAAATTGTGGCACAAAGAAAGAACCTCATGTTTTTATAGACAACAATAATCAAATTACAATTACAAATATAAACTTCAACGAATTAGTCGTTTCGCTAACAGATATTCAAGGGAAAACTGTTTTTAGAGAATATTATCCAGTACAATCAAATATAATTACAATTCCTGAAATGGCTATGGGAGTTTACTTATTGAATATTATAAACGCAGAAAATAATTTTTCTAAAAAAATATTTTTTAAATAGTACGAATAAGAAAACACAGTGTTTCTATAGAAATGTTCACGAATAACTAAATTATTGGAGTTTTCTAATAGACATTAAATAGAGTAATCGTTTTAGTTTCAAAGACTTTGTAAGGTATTCAACCTGATTAAACTAAAATCATTTTAAAAATTGATATATATCAGAAACCTTTTAAGCAAATTTATGGTCTAAAAGGTATAATTTTACTTAATTAATTGTAAAACAAGATTAATTTGATATGCACTTGAATATGAGCTAAATAAATAATTGAGAAAATATAATAATTTATAAATTAAAATATTTTTTTCTTTTTGCTTCCAATAATATTTATTAAAATTAGAATGTTAATGTTAAATTATATAGAAATTATATTTCAAAATTGTATTTTTAAATGGTAAAATTTTAATAAATCTATTAGTATTGTAAAATATTTATGATTGATAGTAATTTAATATTACATAAAAATCCGTATATTGTGTCAAAAGTTATTGATAACGATTATTTGCTTATCCCAATTGTTGAAGAAACAATGGATATGAATAATATTTTTGGAATTAGTGATGTTGGTGCATTTATTTGGGATAATATAGACGGTAATACGTCAATAAATGAAATCATTAATAAAGTAATATCAGAGTATGAAATTGATGAAGATATTGCGTCTTTAGATGTCAATGAATTCATAAAAGATTGTTTTTCACAGAATTTATTAAATGAAGTATCAGTTGAGTAATAGAAAGAAGCCATATAAAAAGCCGATTTTGGAAAAAATCAAAATTGATACTGATTTTTCTCTAATAATGATGACTTTGCCGCCAACTACTACTCCTTTTGATTTTTAGTATTAAATGAATTTATTCAAATCATTTTCGATAGCTGACCTTCAGATTGTTTTCTCATGGATATCAACACAAATTAATATAAAGTTTACTGATCAATTAAAAATATTTTCAAATTCAAATTCTTCAAAGGATTTTTATGAAATTCAAATTCAAATTCTAAATAAAAAAGTTTTATTTAAAAATAAGCATGATTGGGTTATAAACAAAATAAGTTCTGAATGTTATTCATTTAAGTTAAAATCAATAAATTCTGATTATTTGAGAGTTGAATTGATTTTTTCTTTGAACAACAAAACTTGGAATCTCTTCTACTATAATTTTGAAGAAAACAGTTTGGTTGATTTTAATCCATTTATTCATCCATTAGGTACAATTATCTTACAAAACATCTTAATACAAAATAATGGATTTTTTATTCATGGATCAGCAATAAATTTTAATGGTAATGGGTTAATATTTACCGGAAAATCGGGTAATGGAAAAACTACAATTTCTGAAATATTTAATAATGCCGGAACACAAGTTATCCACGACGACAGATTGATAATTAGGAAAATACAAGATACTTTCTATATGTTCAATTCGCCAATGATAAATGTTGAAGAAACAAGACAATCAGAAATTAATGCGGTATTTTCTATTTATCATAACTCAAAAAATAGTGTGAATAAATTATCTGGAATAGAAACATATAGAAATATTGTTCCAAATATAATTCAACATAATGTTGATAAAGAGTTTGTTTCAATTATTTCGGATACTTATAGTGATTTTATTAAACGGTATCCTGTTTATTCTCTAGGTTTTGTTCCAGATAAAAATATAATACCATTTATAAGTGACATTATTAGTAAACAGTAATACTGGCATCGAATCTCAAAAACTAGTAGAAGCATTAAAAGAATCTCTTCTAAATGGAGTATCTGTAAAAATAAAGCTTGGTGGTAATAGTATGTGGCCATTTATTAAGCAAGATACCGAAGCAACAATTAAAAAAACTGAATTTAAAGATTTAAAGATTGGCGATATTATTGTTTTTTCATCAAGCAAAAAATTAATAGCTCATCGAATAATAAAGCTTAAAAAAGGTATTAATGAGATAGTTACAAAAGGAGATAACGAATTTTTTTGTGACAAAAAAATTGGATTAGTTTTTTTTCATGGTAAAATAATTATGCTAAAAACAAAGACAAAAACTATTAATCTAGATTCAAATTTTTATAGAAATTTTAATTTTTTTTTGGCAAAAATGACTTACGTCTTTACCCCTTTTTATAGATTGATTTTTAAGATTTCAATCAAATAATATTCTAACCCCTTAAAGAAAAATATATTTTAATCTAAAATCTTAATTTTGGGGTCAGTTTTTGTCGTAAAAATCGCTGTTAAATGTTAGCAAAGTAAAATTAAACGTACTTCCTTTTTCTAATTCACTTTCGACCCAAATTTTACCACCTTGCTTTTCAATTAATTCTTTACAAAGCATTAATCCAAGACCTGTACCTGTCTCATTATCTGTGCCTTTTGTAGATATATTATTTTCTAGGCTAAATAAATTACTAATTTTTTCAGGAGAAATACCTATTCCAGTATCTTGAATCTTGATTTCGATAAATGATTCATTTTGTTTGGCAGAAATAGAAACTAATCCATTTTCACAAGTAAACTTTAACGCATTAGAAACTAAATTTCTAAAAATAGTTTTGGTAATATTAATGTCGCATTTTGAAAAAATGTCGTCAATTATATTGTTTTGTAAATTTATCTTTTTTCTAATAGCTACATCATAAGCAAGTAAATAGGTTTCTTCAGCAATTGTTTTTAAATTTATTTTTTTTAATTCAGGTACTATTTGTCCACGTTGTAACCTTGCCCATTCTAATAAATTTTCAAGTAATTTAAAAGTTTGATTTGCCGATTTATTAATAAACGAGACATATTGCTTAACTTTTTGTTTATCATACTTATCAATATTTGATTCTAAAATTTCGCTAAATCCAATAATAGAAGAAAAAGGGCTTTTCAAATCGTGTGCAATAATAGAAAAAAACTTATCTTTAGTAGCATTAAGTGCTATTAGGTTATCTTTTTGTAATTCAATAGTTTTTGTACGATCTTCAACTTTTTGTTTAAAATCAACAAGCAATCCTACTATTTCTGTTTGAAGAATTTGAAAATTATTTATAAGATCTTTAATTTCAACGTCTTGAGTATGAATTTCACAATCATCATTTTTTTCAAATTTGCTATTAACAAAACCGTGACATTTTTTTGCGAGTAAAAGAATAGGTCTTGTAATTCGGTCAGACAAGTATATGCTTATAAACAAACTTGTTATAATTAGTAAAAGAGAGTAAGCAATAAAGCTATAATTTAAATTTTCGTACAAACTTTGCTCTAAATTATATGCTAATTTTGTTAACTTACTAAATTCAGATTGAATCTCGTCTTGAATTTTGTTTATAGAATAGCTCAATCCTGAATTATCTTTTATGCCTATTTTTTTGTTCATAATTGTCATTGAATCGAAATATGCAACATAGTTTTTTAAATAAAAAACACAGCTATCTTTTTCTTTATCAGACAATTTGACTTCAACAATAATATGGTTCATAAAAATTTCAGCATGTTTTTTTAATGAATCAATATATTTATCCTCATATTTAATCATATAATCTTTTTCATGCCTCCGTAATGTTAAAATTGTAGCTTTATCAAAGAAATTATATTTTTCCAATTTATGAGAATACGCCCTCATTTGTCCGACATATCCATAGTTGGCATAACCCTTACTTTTGTATGATTTTACTAGTTCATTAAAGAAATAATTATTCATATTTAACTTTTCTTCAATAAATAATAGCGAATTATCAAGGTCAAATTTTTTAGTTAAACTGTTTTTTTCAATAGCTAAAATTTGGTTATGAACTGATTTATTAATTGAATCTATTTTAAATAAAATTTCACTTTCTCCTGTTTTGAAAAAATTCAAATTTCTTGTTTCAATAGCTAAGAAATCAGCAACTAATAAAAATTTGTTTAAGATAGATGTATAAACCAAATCTACTGAACGCTCGGCAATATCAACTTTTTCCTTTTTGTAACTATAATAATTACTAAGAACTAGAATTAAAATACACGATAAACTAAAGAATGTAAAAATTGCAAGCAACTTACTTTTTAATGTTTTAAACATAATGGATAAAGGCTTAATTGCTAATTATCAAATCAATAAAATCAAATTTTTAATAAAAACATACAATAATAATTAGTAGTAAAATAAAAGGATTTAACCTGATTAATTCATAAATTCAAAAATAAGCT
>Ga0154347_1265_pt1 | contig 14855 bp, 14 predicted proteins | sample RifGroA2_FD_115875 | JGI IMG/M metagenome (GOLD analysis project Ga0154347, IMG submission 115875) | Bacteroidetes bacterium GWA2_31_9
CTTCCTTTTAATAATATTTTACTGTCGTTATTATACGAAAAAGCAAAAATATCATCGCAACAAGTTTCTAGTTTTCCGGTGATAGTGTCGGTTCGGTTCGATATTAAATAACCAGCCTGATTTTTAATTACATAAAAGAAATCGTCGAAGCCTGAATTTAAAGGTTTTCCAATGTTATTTGAACTCGACCATTTTCTTTTCTCGCCATAAGTTTTGAATATATCGAATCCGCCAAGTCCTTTGAAACCATTGGAACTGAAGAATAAGCAATGCGAATTAGAGTCGTAAAAAGGAGTTATTTCATCTAATTTTGAATTGATTTTGCCTCCAAGGTTTTTTGGCTCGGTAAACATCTCATTTTTAATATCATATTCCGAAAACCAAATATCAAGCCCACCATATCCGTAAGGTCTGTCAGATGAAAAATAAATTATATCTGCATTTTTTGAATTTGTAGCCACACATGGATGTTTGCTTGTGTAATTTGCTAAATTTATTGGCTTTTGCAATTGTATTGGACTTGTCCAATTTTCTGAATTTTTAGATGTTACATAAATTTCACAAATTGTTTTGTTTTGCCAGTTTTCTTTACAAACTGTGAAGTAAAATCTTAAACTGTCTTTTGAAAAACTTCCACTCCCAACCGAATATCCCAAGTTGCTTAGTGCTTCAATGACATTATCTGATTTAGTCCATTTATCATCACTTTTTGATGCTTCATAAAATGAAAAAACATTCTTTTCATTATTATAAGTTGAGTAGATGAATTTGTTTTCGTCGATTATAATTGGCGAAAATTCTGCTCCTGAATTATTAATCTCGTTGTCGATTCTTGTAATTTGAACATTATTTGTGATGCTATCAACATCAATACCTGCTATTTCTGCTTCAATTTCTTTACGGTTTTGAGAATAAAATTTAGAACGTCTTCCTGTTTTTTTAAATTCCGAAAACTGATTTTTTGCTTCAGCCAATCGACCATTGTATTTTAGCATTTTTGAATAATAGTATAAAGCCGATACGTTTTTCGCTTTATTCAATTCATAGCTTTTTAAAAACTTCTCAGAAGCCAACGAATATTCTCTTTTTTCGTAATATGCCATTCCAAGTTTATAAAATGCTTTGTCGTCTTTTGGGTTGATAAAACATAAGTGTTCTAAAAGACTAATAGATAAGTCTATATTACTTATTCTTTGAGCACTTTTAATAAACTTTTTTGTTTGAGAGGCATTTAAACTTTCGATGCTTAACTGTCCTGAAATTGTATTACTTACAAGTAATAAAATTGTACTAGTGAAAATTAAAATCTTACGCATTTGTTTTTTGATTTATTAATGTTACTATATATACCTTTCCAGATGAATGACAACTCTAAAGCATTTTTCAGACCTACCATTCGGGCAATTTTTGAAATTCCTATGTCATAATTTATTCCTACAAGGAAATTGCTGACTTCAACTCCTGCCGACAAAACTATTGATTCGTTAAATTTAAGTCTGCCAGTTCTTAAATATACTCCACCAGTAATATCATAATCCTTTAGTTGATCGTGTTTATAAATGTAGCCTATAGATGTTCCAATTGTTGTTTGATTCGACGATTGTTGTGTTGCAGAGTAAATGTAAGGAGTTAAATAAAATTTTGTACTTAAACCAATTTTTGATTCAATGAATAAAGCATTTTTCTTAAATATTGTGTAATCTAAGTTAATAAAACTTGAAACCGGAATATTTATGTTATGATATGAATAACCGATTGTGAATTCTTTTCCATTAAATTTTTTACTAAATCCTAATCCAACATTGAACACATAAGCCGACATTTTGCTTCTTATTATTTCATCATCAGTAGCAAATTCAGGATTGAAATAACCCGACGACATATCGAATTGGTCAGGAAGCGTCATGTTGTTATTGTTAATGCCTTTTTGCAAATATCCGGCTTGAATACCAATATGATATGTATCATTTTTAATTTCTTTATGATATGCTAACGAAGCTGATATGTTATTTGAATAATAATTATTGCTTCCAGATGTTTCTCTGATAAAAAATAAACCCGAACTTATGTTTTCATTATATAAATAGAACTGACGATCGTAACCTGTAAAATAACTATTATAAGGCTCACCGAACGATTTCCATTGGCATCTGTAATTGTTTATAAATCTCCAATCGTTCTTACTAAGTCCAGTATTAATAGGATTATTATATAAAGATGTTGTGTGATGATTGCTAAAAAAGCTATCTTGTGCCGATAAGAATTTTCCCAAAAGTATTAATATAAATAATACTATAAATTTTATGTCTTGCTTTGTGATTTCCATATCTACTAATTTTAACATATCAAAAATATGCAAGAAAAACCGCCATAACTACATAGTAATCATGTATTTTTATTTTCAGTAAAAAGGATTAGTGTTTTTGGACATTCTTGCAAAAAAATTAAGTAAAAACACTTACATTTAATTTTAAAAAAAATACGTGTAAACCGTCTTTTAAATAATGTATTGTGATTGTAATTTTATACCAATTAAAAGACAAATAAGATGAAAACAATTGCAACCATATTTTTAATAGCTATTTCGGGTTTTCTTTTTTCACAAAATAAAATTGAAAATGATGAAAAAATTATATCTACAGGTACTGAAAATGAGAATTATATAGCCTCATTAACTTCGTTTGATTTAAAATTTGTAGAAAATAAACTATATTTCAATTGGACTGTAAAAGGCGAATCAAAAGATTGCCTGTATATTATGGAAAAATCTATTGATAACAAAAAGTTTTCAAGAGTAGGAATTATTATAGGTGTTGGAGTTCCAAATGATAAAATTGATATATTATATTGTTATAATGACACTAATTTATCTTTAAACATATCATATTATAGAATTAAACAATTGTATGAGAATGGAAAAATAAGATATAGCGACACTAAAGTTTTTGAAAACCCCACAATGCAATACGTTGCTGATTACTTAAAAAAATAAGATTATGATTAAAGTATTATTGGTAGAAGATCACAAAATCCTCAGAGATGGCTTAAAAGCTGCTTTATCAGGAAATAAAGAAGTTAAAGTTATTGGTGAATGTGAAGATGGAAATTTGGTTATGGAATTTCTTGAAAAAAATGAAGTAGATGTGATTATGATGGACATAAAAATGCCAATTATGGGTGGCATTGAAACGACTCAACAAGTCAATGAAAAATATCCAAATATTAAAATTCTTGCATTATCTATGTATAATGAAGAGGCATATATTATGAAGATTTTTAAGGCTGGAGCATCTGGTTATATTCTGAAAAATACAAGTATAGCTGAAATGATTGAAGGTATTAAAAAGGTATATGCCGGGGAAATATTTTACAGCTTAGAAGTTGCCAACATTATGGTTTCTAAGTATATGAACAAAACCATCAAGGCAAAATCCAAAAATACTTCAATTACAATTGATGATTTAACCAAACGAGAAAAAGAAATTATTAAATTGATTTCTAATGAATTTACCAATCAGGAAATTGCTGACAAACTATTTATTTCAGCCAGAACAGTTGATACACATCGCAGAAATTTGCTTCAAAAGTTAGGTGTAAAAAATACAGCCGGACTTGTAAAGTTTGCTATGATTAATGAGATGTTGTGATTAAATTAATTTTTTTTTGAAAAAATATAAAAAGTAAAGGCTTACAATTGTAAGCCTTTTTTTTTGTGACCCAGGAGGGACTCGAACCCCCAACCCTCAGAGCCGAAATCTGATATTCTATCCATTGAACTACTGAGCCGTGTTGCAAAGGTAACAATTATTCTAAAATATAACAACCCGGAAGTTCTTCATGGTCTAAAATTTTGACATTGTTTTTTATGTTTCTGATTTTCAGAAATATAAATAAGTCACCCGAAGAGCCTGTAATGAAAATGATACTATAAATTAAAAACCATGAATTTCCACTGTAAAACGAATATAATAGCGGAATAATACCTAATGTAATTAATGGTGTTAGAAGGCTAAGTTTATATGTAAACGAACTTATAGGTTTAGTGCAATGAATATATGGTATTCCCAAATTCACTTTAAATCCAGCTTTTATAAATTTAATATTTATTTTTCCTAAAAATAGAATTATTAAAGCATGTAAAACCTCATGAAATATAATGCTTAAAATAAAAATTGGGATTGTAATTAAGAGATTAAAAACGAATCTTTCTAAGCCTATTATTAATAATTTAAAATCCCAAATAAGGATAAAGTGGCTAAAGAAAATGATTGATGAAATTGCAAAAACTATAATACCAAAAACGTTTGCTTTATTTATGCTAATACTTATTTCTTCTTTAATTTTCAATAGTTTGGAATTTTTTGGAATAAACTTATAATAAGGCATTTAGATTGCCACGTCCTTTAGTCGTGGAAATAATTAAAACATATTAAATCAGGGCTTTAGCCCTTTAATGATGGTTTAAAATAAAAATGTACCGACTTTTAGAGACTGTTTAAATTTATTGTTTTCTATTGATTATACTGATTAATAATGCCACGAAGTCACAAGACCTGTTCCGATTTATCGGAAAACACAAAATCCCACAAAAAAGAATTACATAAGTAAAAGGCTGATTTGGTGAATTTTCGTGTTTTGGTGTTTTAGTGGCATAAGCATATAATAAAAAGTTCATTCTAATTTTAAACAGTCTCTTATACAAAAAATTATTTCTTAGTTTTAGTAAGACTTAATACCTTAAATTCGATTCTTTTGTTTCTAGTTCTCCCTTCTTCAGTATTATTAAAACCAATAGGAACAGTATCTCCATAACCAGTTACAGTTAGTCTTTTATCACTTATTCCATTAGATGTCAGGTAGTCTGCAACTGCTTTTGCTCTTTTGATAGAAACTTCCATATTTGTAGAATGGTCTCCAAGATTGTCGGTATGACCAGAAATTTCAATTTCAATTTTCTTATTAACTTTTAAAAATTGAACAAATCTGTTTAACTCAGGATTAGATTCAGTTTTTAAAGCTGATGAACCGTCATCAAAGAAAATATTGTTTAATCTTACTACTTGATCTACTTCGATGGGTGCAAGGAAAAGGTTTTGTTCGTCAATCTCCTTATATTCAGCTAAATCAGTTACGTCAAGAAATTGTGTAACGCTGTAATATCCTTCTGCAATTGCAAAATAACCATATTTTTTTCCGTAAGGTAGAATAATTTTATAATCACCATTTCCAGGATTTGACCGTGCAATACCAGCTTCTGTTCCTGCTGGTAATATTTCGTAAATAATTCGTGCAGCTACAGGTTTCATGTTACGTTCGTTTAATGCTTTACCCATTACCAGCATTACAGGTTTAACATGTTGTGAAAATACAGCAATATTAAAAAGCATTAATAAGCTAAAAGATAAATTTACTTTACACATTTTGATAAATTGAAGATTCTTATTCATTTATATTTTTTAGATATGCAAATTTAAAAAATATAATGTAACTCTGTTTTGAAAGAGACTAGTCTTTTAAGGAAAACAAGTAAAGATAAAAAAGCTTATCTATAAATTACCAATTTATTTGTTCTAATAGTTTTATTATTAATAATTACAGAATAAAAATATATTCCGTTAGATAGATTGGATGTGTTAAATTGTATTGTTCCTCTTTTATCTGATGTTTCTTTACTTAATATTTCAGAACCTAGAACATTATGAATTTTTATTTGGGCAATTGCATTTCCAATTAAATTATAATCAATTGAAAAATTGTCTTTTACTGGATTTGGATATGGTTCTGAAAAAGCAACTTCATTGAGGTTTAGGTTTTCAATTCCAAGTGTAATATTATAATTAAGAATTATTTGAACAGAATCATTTAGGTTATTGCTGTCGAAAAATGTATATGCAATCTCAGATGTTCCCTCGTGACCATTTGGTGAAAAATAACCAATAAAGTCATTACTGCCCGATGAAGTATCTATTGACGCTATATTTAAAGAATCGGTAGAAACCATTGATGATGGCGAATTTTCATTAACCCATTTAAAATAGCTTGAAGTGCCTGAAATTGAACTGATAACTCTTTTTTTAACTTTTATATGTTTTGAATAATCACTGTTATTTGCAACACGTAGAGTAAAAGAAATCAATGACGTATCAGCATTAGCATTAATATTAATTGTGTTATTAGTAATGTTTGATAAATTATTATTAAATAAATGAATACCCAATGGTGTATGAAAATTAATTGTAACAAATACTGAGTCAGTTACATCTCCATTATTAAATGCTACATAAGTAATTCTTGTGATTCCTGTTTTTCCAGAAGGTTGATAATCACAGCTTAAATCATCAATTGGAGCAGTTATACTGCCTCCTGGAATACTTAAAAATTGAGCAGATTCATACGTGGTTGAAGGCCAACATTGTATCCAGCAAAAATAATTAGTAGTTCCAGATAAAGTATCTATTTCAATTTTCTTAACTTTAACTCTAATTTGTGAAGTAGAATTATTTTTAACACTAATGTGGGCAGCCATTAAAAATTCGTCAGGCTGAGCATATAAATCTATAGTAGTACCTGAAATATCAATTCCATCTCTATTGAAAAGACTAATGTTTTGTGAATAAACAAATTGTGCAAATATTATTAGTATTAGTATAAGTAGATTTGTTTTCATAAAAAATAGCATTAAAATGTGTCATAAAGGTATTGATATTATTTTTTTTAACAAATTTTTATCAATGAATAGGTCAAAATGTTAAAAAAACTTTAGTTTTATGAAATTTTTAAAATTGTATAATTATGAAGAAAATTTACTTGAGTTTAATTTTTGTCTATGTTGCATTTATATTGAATGCTCAAACGGTAATTCTATCTGAAAATTTTCAATCTGCAAGCGGTTCAACTCCTCCTACAGGATGGACAAGAACTCAAGCAACAGGTTCAAATGGATGGAAATTTGGAACTAGTCTTGGAAGTCAGTATTGGGTAGTGCCTGCTCATACAGTTTATGCTGCTTCAAATGATGATGATTGTAATTGTGATATGAGTCAGGATTTTTTAATTTCACCTGTTTTAAATTTAACTTCTTACTCAAGTGTAATTTTGACTTTTCAAGCTTTTTTTACTGGAGAATATAGCTCTACTGCTTATGTAAAAGTTAGTACTAATGGAGGAACTTCATGGACAACAGCTTCAACATTATCACCATCTGGGTTATGGCAATCTGTTAGTGTTAATTTAACTGCTTATGCCGGACAAAGTAATGTAAAAATAGCATTTTATCATAACGATAATGCTGATTGGGCTTCGGGTTTTGCAATTGATGATGTTAGTATTATTCAACCTATGGATTATGACCTTGCTATGTTAGAAATTTCGACTAATGAATTTCAACAAGTAGGTAGTTTTGATGTTACAGGAGTAATTCAAAATAATGGAGGTCAAACAATTAATACTGCTGATTTAAATTGGCAAATTGATGGAGGTGCTGTTAATACTTATAATGCAAGTTCATTAAATATTACACCAACTTCTACAAAGGCTTTTACTCATAATATTCAAGCAACTTTAGGAGTTATTGGGACTTATCAATTAAAGGTTTGGGTTTCAAATCCAAATGGAAATGCAGATATGCTGAATACTAACGATACTTTATCGAAAACAATAAATACTTTATCAACTATTCCAACTAAAAAAGTTGTAATAGAAGAAGCAACTGGTGCATGGTGTGGTTATTGCCCTGATGGTGCAGTAAAATTAATGCAAATATTACAAGCTTACCCAGATGATGCAATTGGTTATGCTATACATAATGGTGACGGAATGGCATTTACTAATGGTAATACCATCAATACTGCTTATATTTCAGGATTTCCTTCGGGTCTTGTTGATAGATTTAAGTTTGCTGATGCTTCTTCAGTAGAACAAGATAGAGGTGAATGGATGACTAGAGTTGGCGAAAGATTATCGCATATAGTACCAGTTTCAATTGATTTAACTAACTCATATAATCCAACTACCAGAGCTTTAACAGTAAATGTAACTGCTGAATTTTTTGGTAATTCTCAAGGTGATATAAGATTGAATTGTATAATTGTAGAGGATAGTGTTACAGGTTCTGGTTCGCAATATGATCAGGTAAACTATTATAATACAACAGCTAGCCATCCAATGTACGGACTTGGCGACCCAATTTTAGGATACCAACATAGACATGTTTTAAGATCTTTGCTTGGAGGTTCATGGGGAACAGCAGGTATTATTTCCTCATCTGTTTCGGCAGGGCAAACATTTACAAAAACTTACACTACTACCTTAACTTCTACTTGGAATGCCAGCAGAATTAAACTTGTTGCATTAGTTCAAAGATATAATGCAAATTCAGATTCAAGAGAAATTTTAAATGCATCAGAACATGAGCTTACAATTGTTACAGGAATGGAAAATATTACGAACAATGTTATATGGTCTGTTTATCCAAATCCTTTTTATAATATTACAAACGTTTCTTATGTGCTTGAAAATGAATCAGATGTTAATATAAGTGTATATGATAATACTGGAAAGCTTGTTTATAATCAAATCAATGGCAAAATGTCAGCAGGTAATCATTTTACCGATATTGATGGAAGCGAATGGAGTGCAGGAATGTATTTGATTCAAATTAGAGCAGGAGAATCAGTATTTTCTAAAAAAATTATTCTTAACAAATAAAATATGAATCAAAATGCCAGAAAACTTTTCTGGCATTTTTTAATTAAACTATATATGAAACATTCATGACTTAAAAGACACACTAGGAATTAATTATTTAGAGTCTGTCTATAATGTCCGAGCTATACACATGCTGGCTCAAACACTCCACGAGTGTTTGCCCTGTTATTCTTGTTTTTAAAAACCAGTCATTTACCAAAGTAAATTTCTGATTTTCAAAACTTCGAAAGCCTCGAACTCGAACATTATAGTTCAGCCTCTCGACTTTATGAACAGACACTATTTAGAGATTTAGAAATTTAGAATGAAAGAATGAACTACTTAACCAACTTCTAACTTCAAACCTCAAACCTCAAACCTCAAACCTCAAACCTCAAACAAAATATAAACACATGAAAACAATTTTAATTACAGTTTTAGTCCTATTTTTTTATAATGTAACTTTTGCTCAGGATGTTAAAACAATTCCTTCTGTTGATGTTAAAGATTTAACAGGAAAACCATATAAAACATCAGACATTTCAAACGATGGAAAACCAATAATTCTTAGTTTTTGGGCAACTTGGTGTAAGCCATGTGTAAAGGAACTTACTGCTATTGCAGAGCATTACGAAGATTGGCAAGAAGAAACAGGAGTGAAGTTATATGCTGTTTCAATAGACGATTCACGTAGTATGGCTCGTGTTGCACCTTTTGTTAATGGAAAAGCATGGGATTACACAGTCTTATTAGATCCAAATGGTGACTTTAAACGTGCATTAAATGTTATAAATGTCCCTCATACTTTTTTAATTGATAAAGATGGGAAAATTGTATATCAACATACTACATTTGCAGATGGCGATGAATTCAAACTTTATGAATTAGTTAAAAAAGTTGCCAAAGGAGAAAGTATTTCGGAATAAAAATAATTTAGTAATCGCTTCAGTTTGATATGAAATATATTGTAATCATTGTATTTTTAATTACTTTTTTTAATGCTTTAAATATAAAAGCTCAAGAAAAAGAGACCGGACAAATAAGTGGGAATTTGCAATCAGATATTCAGTTTTATCGAGAAGATTCTGCTATTGGAGCACCATTTGTCCCAGAGCGTTTACTGTCAAATACTTATGCAAATGTTAATTACATTAAAGGCAAATTCTTAGCAGGTGTCAGATTTGAATCATATTTAAATACTCTTAAAGGTTTTGATTCCAGAAATACTGGTGTTGGATTTCCATACAGATGGGCTTCGTATGATGCTGATGATTTGAATGTTACTGTTGGTAGTTTTTATGAACAATTCGGTTCAGGTTTAATATTTCGTTCTTACGAAGAAAAAGCTTTAGGATATGATAATGCCATGGACGGATTGAGATTAAAGTATAAAATTTTTGATGGAATTTATTTAAAAGGAGTGTTTGGAAGACAAAGATTGTTTTTTGAATCCGACTCAAAAGGCTATTCATACTTGCGTAATGGTCAAGGAATTGTAAGAGGAATTGACGGAGAATTTGTTCTAAATGATTGTTTTAAAAAATATTCAGAAAAAAAACTAAGAATTACTTTAGGAGGAAGTTTTGTAAGCAAATATCAAAAAGACAGCGACCCTGTTTATAATCTTCCTGAAAATGTTGCAGCAAGTTCGGGACGAATTAATATTGGTTACGGCAAAGTTAGTTTGTCGGGCGAATATGCATATAAAATTAACGATCCTTCGTCGGATAATAATTATATTTATAAAAATGGCGAAGCTTTATTAATAAATGCTTCATATTCTCAAAAAGGACTTGGGGTTTTTGTCACTGCAAAACGAATCGACAACATGAGTTTCAGATCCGACAGAACTGCTAACTTATCGTCATTAAATATTAATTATATTCCTGTAATATCTAAAAATCATTCATATAGTATGGCGGCTTTTTATCCTTATGCTTCTCAGCCAAATGGCGAAATGGGAATTCAGGGAGAATTAATGTATAAAGTAAAAAAGCAAACTCTATTAGGTGGCAAATATGGAATGTCAGTTGCAATTAATTATTCGGTAGTTCAAGGCATTGAACAAAGTGCAATTAATGATACAATATCAATTAATCAAACCGGAACATTAGGCTATAATTCAGATTTTTTTGGAATTAGCGATAATGGTTATTATCAGGATTTTAATATCGAAATATCTAAAAAAATCAGTAAGAAATTTTCAATGATTCTTACATACCTAAATTTGATGTACAATTATGATGTTTTGAGAGGTGTGTCGGGTCATGGAAAATTCTTTTCAAATATTGGAATAGCAGATTTGACTTATAAAATTAAGGAAAATAAATCGATAAAACTTGAAATGCAACATTTATATACTGAGCACGATTTAGGAAACTGGGGAATGGCGTTAGTTGAGTATTCAATTGCTCCAAAATGGTTTTTTTCTATATTAGATATGTATAATTATGGAAATCCTGACAGTGCTAAACAATTACATTATTTTTCTGCTTCAATCGGGTTTGCAAAAAAAGCTAATCGGTTTCAGATTAGTTATGGACGACAACGTGAGGGAATAACCTGTGTAGGTGGTGTTTGTAGAAATGTTCCTGCTTCAAATGGATTAACTTTATCAATAACTAGTAGTTTTTAAAATATTTATGTTTAGAATAATTAAAAATAATGCATTACTTCTTTTAGTTATCACAGTTATTTTTTCGTGTGATAAAATTGAAGAACCGTATATGGTAAAATCTACCAATGTCAATAATATTGATACAAGCACACATTTTAGAAGGATTTTAATTGAAGATTATACAGGACACACATGTGGAAATTGCCCTCGTTCGCACGAAAAGCTACAAGATTTAATTGAAATTTATGGTAATAAATTAGTTCCAATTTGTATGCATGTTGGCTCTTTTGCTAAACCTTATTCAGGCACTAAATATTCAACAGATTATAGAACTCCTGCGGGAGACGAATTAAGTCAATTTTTTGGAAATGATAATGCCGGATTGCCAAATGGAATGATAAATCGTTTTTCATTAGATGGAAATGTTACTCTAACTCATTCAGTATGGCAACAAGTTATAGATTCATTATTAAATATTGAACTTGAAGCTGATGTTAAAATTACAAATACTTATAATTCTGTTGCAAATTCGTTAGACGTAAGTGTTGTAGTAACTTCATTAACTGATATTTCTTCTAAAATTAAATTAGCAGTTTATCTTAAAGAAGATAGCCTTATTTCATGTCAAATGGATTATGCCCATAATCCTGTTGATATTATAGATTATACACATAAATACGTTATGCGTGGAGCAATTAACAGTACTTGGGGCGATGTAGTTGGTGAAACAGGAATGAGTATGAATCAAAGTATTACAAAAACTTATTCATATACTCTTAATTCTGCTTGGAATGCTTCTCATTGTAAAATAGTTGCATTTGTATATTACGACGATACAAAAGTTATTATTCAAGCTGATGAGCAGTCGGTGCTTTAGGTTTATTCCAAAATTAAGTCAACCAATTTACTTTCAAACTCCAATAACGTTGTTTTTAATGAGCTATCCCCGTTAAGTCCATAATTTGCAAAGAAAACCATAGTTGCATTTTTTTCTGGAAAATAAAATAAAAAAGCTGAGTATCCTAAGTCTTTGCCTGTATGACCAATTCCATAAGTCTTTTTGTTAGTATATTTCTTTACAATGCCTACACCTGTGTAATAATCATCATCTTCGCGAACAAAATCTAACATTGCATTCAAAGATTCTTGACTTAGAATAGTTTTATTAATCAAAAGTTCTTTAATAAAATGATGCAAATCGAAAACATTAGAATAAATTCCACCGTAACCATTACCACTTCCTGTAATTAAGTTCGATACGTTCATTATTGTTCCATTATTATGCAAATCGTAATATCCTTGTGCTGCAGATGATGGAATAGGTTCTCTTCCTTGATAATAAGTATCTGACATGCCAAGTGGGTTAAGAACTTTTTCTCTTAATAATTTATCGTGAGTTACACCAGTTGCTTTCTCAATACACATCGAAAGTAATAATGTGTTTGTACTTGAATAATAAGCAGGATATGGAGCATTTAATTCATAAGCATCTTCGCCATAAACATAGTTTAATAATTCTTCCTGACGCCATTCCTTATTAGGATTATTTAAAACTGCCAAATAAAAATCCGATGATGTAATTACATCAAAAATTCCGGTTGTATGGTTCATCAATTGCTTTAAAGTATGACCTCTTCCATTGGAGATTTTATCAAGAATTTTGGTGTCAATATATTTTTCAACTTCATCATTAATATTGATTTTGCCTTCTTCCTGAAGCTTCAATGTTAAAGTTCCAACTAATAGCTTTGTTATACTTGCGGCTTTAGAAATATGGCAAGGCGAAAACTTTATTCCATGTTCAATATCTGCATATCCCCCTGACGAAACAAACATTCCACTTGAGTCTTCTACCAAAACAGATAATCCTGGAATTCCCATTTTAATATATTTATCAATCAGTTCCTGATATTTTGTCGATTTTGGAACTAGTGAGTTAGTGTTGATGTAGTTGCAATCTATTTCTTTTGTTTCTTCTACATCTTTTTTGCAGCCCAAAAAAGCGAGAATTAATATGCTGTAAATTAATATTTTATTCATTTTCTTTAGTTTTTGATTTTAATGGAATATTTAAACCTATTGCGAAAGAATTATATGGAACCAAAGGCACATAGCTTTTAATAAATGAACCTTGCATAATTGTTCTGAACAACATCAAAAGCTGAAAATCATTTTTCAATTTATATCCCAAACCCCAATCAAGTGTAATCATAAATTGCGGACGACCTTTTAACGTTGATTGTGTTTCATAAACGCCATCACTATTTAATTTCATAATTTTAACATTATCAAATGAATGTAAGTATCCGCCACCTAGTCCAATTTGTAAATCTATTTTATCGTTTAAGAAATATTTATATTCAATTTTAGGAAAAAGTTTGATTGTAGTTTGTATAAAACGATGATAAAATCCACCAATATTAAATGAATACCAAAGCTGACTTTTTTCGCTTTTATTCATTTTCCATTCGTGAAATAAATCAATTCCGGGATGAAATTGACTATAAAATAATTGAGGATAACCCAAAACAGGAAAAGATGTATTATTGTTTGAAATAAGATAACCTGTACGTGATTCCTGAGCGTATATATTTATTGTAATAACAACAAAGGTTAAATAAAAACAAAGCTTTTTTATCATAGAAGTTTCTTTTCAAATTTTCCTTAAAAATAAAGAGATTTAGCAAATGAATAATAAAATTGACAATAATTTATTTTGAAATTTATAAAAATTGTCTTTTAGACAGACTGATGGTTTGGTGTTATTTATTAATCAATTATTGATTTTCAGATACAAAAAGAACAGAAAACACTCAATAAATGCATAGTTTTTTCCGAGATTTAGTTCAACATGGAATATTTGCTGGGCATTGCAGTCCGCTTCCTATGTGTTAGGGTTTATGGCGTTCTATAGTTTTTCAATCTCGTCTTTTGAAAGCCCAGTATATTTCTGAATTGTTTCAGTTGGAACTTTGTCGTTTTTCATTCCTTTTGCAATTTCAATTTTCTCTGTTTTTCTAACTCTATCTTCTGCATCAATTTGCAGTGTCCACATTCTGCTTGCTTCGTTGCGAAGGTTTTTAATGTGATTATTGTAGTTTTGTTGTTCTTCTTCTGTCAATTTGTCGATACGCAAAAGCTCTTTAGCTTCGTTAATTCCTTTGGCTGTGAAGTCGTCTTTTATTTCGTTGTTTTTGAAATAATAAATCCATTCATCAAGAGTATTTGTTGCCTTATCGTTAAACTGATTTACCTTAATTACATAATATTCAGGAAAAATTTGAAACGGTTCAACTTTCCCAAGAAGTTCTTTTTGTTTGTCGGATAATAGTAGCTTATCAGCATTGTGAATACCAACAAAATCAGTCCTGCCGTGATATATATAATCGTTACCTTGTCCAAGGTCAAAGTAAACTACATTAATTGAAAATATTTTTTTAATATCAGAATAAGGCTGTCCAACTGAGATATATTCAGTCAGAACTTTTGAAGTCCCATAAGCCATTCTATGAAAATAGTCATATTAGCTTTGGTTCTGTATCTCAATAATAAT
>Ga0154347_1236_pt3 | contig 14680 bp, 11 predicted proteins | sample RifGroA2_FD_115875 | JGI IMG/M metagenome (GOLD analysis project Ga0154347, IMG submission 115875) | Bacteroidetes bacterium GWA2_31_9
ACACATATAACAATTTACCCAAACGGATACCTACATTAGAAACGAACACTCAATTAATTAAAATTATCCAATGGGTTGAACAATTAACCATTTAATGCTAATGTCTAACTTCTATTTTCTAACTTCTTCTATCATTTTCCAAAAGAACGCAACTTAATGCTAGTAATTATTTTTTTAGTATATAAAGGAAAATCACCATTCATCATCCAGTTATAGTAGCTAGGCTCTATTCTGAAAACTTCTTCGACAGCTTTGCCTTTATGTTTTCCAAAATTTATTACTTCAACTCCTTTTTCATCGTAAATAATTCTTCCTAAAAAGTCAACAGACTTTGAATGTGATGAAAAATCGTTTAAATAATCGACATTATTTTGTAATTCAGGATATTTATCAAGCTGAGCTTCTAAAACTTCGACAGTTGCTTTAACATCTGCTTCAGCTGAATGTGCATTTTCAATTTCCTTTTTGCAATAAAACTGATAAGCAGCACTTAAAGTTCGTTGTTCCATTTTGTGAAAAATAACTTGTACATCAACAAATTTTCTTTTTTTCATATCAAAATCAACATCAGCTCTTATGAATTCTTCTGCTAGCAGCGGAACGTCAAACTTATTAGAATTATATCCAGCTAAATCAGCATTACCAATAAATACCGCCAAATCGTGAGCAACTTTAACAAATGTTGGACAATCCTTTATATCAGCATCATAAATGCCATGAATATTTGATGAGTTTTCTGGAATTGGAATTGTAGGATTAATTCGCATTGTCTTACTTTCTCTACTCTTATCAGGCATTATTTTAAGTATAGAAATTTCAACAATTCTATCTGATGCAACATTAATACCGGTGGTTTCGAGATCGATAAATGCAAGTGGTTTATTTAGTACTAAATTCATTTACTGTTTTGTTTTTAAAATAATATTTTCCTGAATTTCTTCTTCAATTGCCAAATCATCAGATACTTCTATTGTCTTTTTGAAAGGATAAATATATTCGCCTAAAACTTCCATTAAATATTTACCCGGAGGCAATGCAATTACATACTTTCCGTTTGTTTTTTTAATGCTATAAGTTCCAAAAATTTCTTCATTATCAGCCTTATATACATTTATTTCCAAGTCATGTTCTTCTTCTGATTTTGAAATTGGTAGCAAACTGTCATTAATCATAAAAACGCCTGTAAATACTTTGTATTCAGGTTCTTTTTCATCAAACACAACTTTATAAATATCATATTCGCCAAGTCCTTCAGGTCTCACATCAGCTAAATATGCTGTGCGTTTGGATTTGCCAAATGTTATCATGTAGTTATCGTACAAAGAATTAAGAGGATAACCAAGGTTAATTGGGTCAGACCAACCATTTCCAAAACCTTTACGATAACTCACAAACAAATCGAAACCTCCTATTGATTTTGTTCCATTTGAAGAAAAGTATAAAGTATTTTCATCATCAGATAAAACAGGAAAATTTTCGTCGAATTCTGTATTGATTTCAGAACCCATGTTTTGAGGCTCGCCCCATTCTCCATTTGGCAATTTTATTGAATAATATAAATCCATTCCTCCATTGCCATCTGGCATATTGCTCGAAAAATAATAAATCTGTCCATCTGTAGAAAGATATCCTCCTGATTCAGAATTCTTTGAGTTTAGAACTTTAGCTCTTTTAACAGGTTCATAAAATCTATTTTTTGTCTTAACTGATTTATACAAATCAAAATTCCCTGAAGCATCTTCCTTTTGTAAAAACATCGAAAGACCATCGTTTGACATTCCCATTAAAACTATATCTTCACCGTTATTAATTCTACTGCCTATCGACTTGCTTTTTTCTAAAGTATTATTTTCTAAATTACAATAATAAATATTGCTAATATTAACTTGAATATCAGATAAAAATTTTCTGTCGGATGTAAAATATAGAGCATCAGTTACTTTATTAAATACGGGATTATAATCTGAATTTCTAGTATTTACATTTTCTCCCAAGTTTTCAAAAGTAACATTTACTGGTTTTTCTATCAATATTTTAGCATTATTACAGTTTGAAATTAAACTATTTATAGAATTAATTTCGTTAATATCTTTTTCATTAAGAAGCTTTTTTTCAGCTAGTAGATAATAAATTGCAGAGTCGAATTCATAATTATAGAAATATGCTAATGCAAGAAAATGAATATTATTTTCTTTACAATTTTCCTGATTATCTTTTAAAAATTCCAGATATGGTAAGGCTTCTGCTTTATTAAAATTAGTTTTTAAATAACACTCTGCTAAACGATAGTTATAAAAACAATTTTCTTTATCGGTTCTATATAATCTTAAATAGTGTTTTAATGCAACTTTATAATTTTCTCTTTCAAATTCAAAGTTTGCATCTATATCGCTAGGTTGAGTGAATGATAATGGTATGTATATTAAATAAATAAAAAATAATATAACTAATTCTTTCATTTCTTTTTCAGGTATATATTTAATACATATTCTCTTTCGGCATATACTCCTTCTAATATTTCAAAACTCTTACGGTAAGGCAAATAGCTATCTCCTTCAATTAAAATTTCGTATCTTCCCGGCTCTAGTGAGAATATAAATTTTCCAGTTGTATGGCTATAAGAATAAGTTCCGTACAAATCACCATTATCTTTATTAAAAACAGATATAGAAATTTCGGGGTCAATGTCTTTTAAAGCAATAGGATTAAGGGAATCGCCACAAGCAATTTTTCCTTTATAAATTATTTCTTGTACATCAATATTATTAAAAATAACTTTATAAATGTCCTTATCACCAAATCCCTCAGGTCTAGTTAATGAAGCGTAACCATATCTGTCGTTTCCACACAATGAAATTGTAAGATTATCATATGTATCGTTTATTGGATAACCTAAATTCTTTGGTTTCGACCATTTTCCGTCATCGCCTAATCGACAAAAATAAATATCGTAGCCACCCATTGAGTTATAACCATCTGAACAGAAATAAATACGTTTTCCATCTCTACTAATTTCGGGATAATTTTCGTTATATTTCGTATTTATTTCATTACCTGCATTTTGTGGCATTCCCCAATCTCCATTAGGTAGTTTCAGTGAGAAATAAATGTCCATGCCTCCAAAACCACCATCTCTATTGCTTGCAAAATATAAAGTATCTCCAGAATTTGAAATTGAAGCACCACATTCAACTCCTTTAGAATTAATATCTTTATTTAATTCAACGACCTCCCTAAAACGACCTCTTTCTTGATTTGAATAAAAAATATTCATATCAAATGAATAGCTTTCGGGTTGTGAATAAATTGTGCTACCATCCTTTGAAACTCCAATTATAATTATTGATTCATCGGTGTTAATTGACGACCCAAGCGATTTCATTTTACCCCAGACTCCATTTGTGCCTTGACTCATGTATATACCACTAATTAACTCCTGAAAATCAGATATATATTTTTTGTTAGAAGTATAATATAAATAAGTTTCATCAGCAGATACGAAGGGATTATATTCTGCTCTTTTTGTATTAATCTCTTCTCCTACATTAATCAATTTAACATTAACTGGATGAGAATACATATTTTTTGCAATATTTATGGTGATAATTGTCTCGTCTATATTTTTTAAAATTGTAGTGTCTTCAATTCCAGAGTTTTTGTAAGCGTTTAAAATTGTAACAGCAGTATCAAATTTAAATGAATGATAATAAGCTAATCCAATATCAAACATTATAGATTTATCAATTTTTGGGTCTTTTTGTGCAAATTCTAGATACGGAATTGCAGCAGATTTATCAAGATCAGTTCTTAGATAACATAAACCTATTTTATAATGAAAATCGACATTTTCTTTATCGTGTTTTAAAAGCCTTAAATATTGTTGTAGAGCAATATCGTAATTTCCATTTTCAAAATTACCATTAGCATCGCCTTTTGTAGGTTGAGAATAACCAGTGAAAAAAGAAAACAGCAAAAAAATTAATAATATTATTCGAATCATTAAATCTTGTTTATTAGCAAATCAAAAAATTCTGTCAAAAGATATGTCGTTTCTTTTTAAAGAACAAAAAAAGAAGGCTTTTACACCTTCTTTTTGACTAAAATTATTGATTATTTATCATCATCGGCATCAACAGCATCAGAGTATCCTCAGTTTCAACCTCCTTTTCTGTAGGCATTAATAATCCGGCTCTTGATGGGTCGGATAATTCCATTTGAACATCTGATGAAGATAAGTTCGATAATATTTCTAAAAGGAATAAAGATTTGAATCCAATTTCCATATCCTCACCTTCGTACTGGCAATTAATTTGTTCGTATGCTGAACTAGCAAAATCAATATCTTGTGCAGAAACTGAAAGTTGATTTCCAGCTATTTTTATTTTAACAAGGTTACTTGCTTGATTTGCAAAAATTGATGCTCTTTTAATACTATTTAATAAATCAACTCTGTCAACAATTAATTTATTATTGTTATTTGTTGGAATTACATGATTATAGTTTGGATATTTTCCTTCAACAAGGCGACAAACCATATTATAATCGGTAAATGAAAAAAATGCGTTTTTATCATCAAATTCTAAAGATACAGGACTTTGAACTTTAGTAAGAACATTTTTCAATAACGATGCAGGCTTTTTTGGTAATATAAAAGCAGCACCTTCTGCTGAATTTATTTCATATCGACGATATCTAACTAATTTATGACCATCGGAAGCAACAAAAGATAAAAAGTCATTATTGATTTCCATATAAATACCATTCATAACAGGTCTTAGGTCGTCGTTTGCAGTCGCAAAATGTGCTTTATTGATTCCATTTAATAAAACTTCTGATGCTAACTCAATTTTAAACTGTTTATCTTTCTTAATAGTAGGAATTTGAGGAAATTCATCAGCATTATATCCTTTAATATTGTACTTACCTCTATCTGTAACTATTTCAACGTTTAGAGTGTCATTATCAATATTAAAAGTTAATGGTTGCTCAGAAAATTCTTTGATAATATCATTTAATTTTTTTGCATCTATTGCAATTTTCCCATTTCCTTCGGCATTTTGTAAAGCAATTCTTACATTTAAAGTTGTTTCTAAATCTGAAGCAGTAACAATAAGGTCTTTATTGTTTAATTCAAATAAGAAATTATCTAAAATTGGCAAAGTATTTTTGGAGTTAATAACTCTACTAATCGACTGTAAATGTGACAATAGCCCGGTACTTGATACGATAAAATTCATGTATGTAATTTTTTAATTCCTAATCAACCAAAAATATTATAATTAGTTGTAGCAATAAGTGATATAGCATTTTTAGATATTAACAATACTGAAATAATTATTAACATTCTTGAAATTTGGAGTTGGAAGCTGGTAACTTCTCAATAACAACTTGGAAAAAGTCATTTTGAACAATCGAATAATAGAACAACGAATGAAGAATAACGAAGTAAAACCCACGATACAACAGTGTTTTCTTTTATTCACCCCGTTGGATAATATCTTTTATTGCACATCCATTGTTCAACATAAGCTATCCAATGGGGTAAAAAATTCGTTTTTCAAATGTTCAAATGTTCTATTGTTCAAAAAATAAAACTAACTATTGAGAACTTACGGAAGCTGGGGTTTGAGGTTTGAAGTTTGAGGTTTGAGGTTAGAAGTTGGGCATTGAGAGTTTTTGAATACAGTGGATGTTCAAGTTGTTCGGTTTTAAATTTGGTTTCAACTTGATAATTTTAGCAATCAATTTTTAAACCCAAAAACTTATAAACTTATAAATCCTTAAACTTATAAACCTTTAAACTATTCAACTGAAAAACCCTTAAACTATTCAACTGAAAAACCCATAAACTTCTCAACTTCTAAACCCATAAACTTCTAAACTTCTAAAACCATAAACTATTCAACTGATAAACCCTTAAACTATTCAACATATCAACTTAATCAAAACAATCAACTATTTTTCAATATATTTGCTGTGTCAGAAAAATTCAAAATATGTCAAACATTATTGAAAAAGATATTGTTGTAATTGGTGCCGGATTAACAGGACTTACAACCTCTTTTTATTTACAAAAAAACAATGCTGATTTTTTAACACTTGAAAAATCAGACAAAGTTGGTGGAGTTATACAAACCGAAAATGAAAACGGTTATATTTTTGAAACAGGACCAAATACCGGAGTTGTTGGACAGTATGAGGTTGTAGAATTATTTGAAAACCTTGGTAGTTTATGCGAAATCGAAACTCCCGGAAAATTAGTTAGCAAAAGATATATCTTAAAATCAGGAAAATGGGAAGCAATGCCAATGGGCTTAGGTTCAGCAATATCGACACCATTATTTACTTTCGCCGACAAATTAAGAGTTCTTGGGGAACCATTTCGTTCGGCAGGAAAAAATCCAGACGAAGATCTAGCCTCAATGGTAAAACGCCGTTTGGGAAAAAGCTTTTTGGACTATGCAATCGACCCATTTATAGCAGGTGTTTATTCGGGCGACCCTGCTGTATTAATTACAAGATACGCATTACCAAAACTTTACAGACTTGAACAAGATTACGGTAGTTTTATTGGTGGAAGCATAAAAAAAAGTTTTAAGAAAAAAACTCCTGAAGAAATGAAAGTTACTCGCAAAGTATTTTCTGTAAAAGGCGGATTATCAAAGCTTAGCAATGCAATTTATAAATCTGTTGGAGCAGATAAGTTTATTTTAGGAGCACAAAATATAAAATCGGAATATGTAAACGGAAAATTTGAAATAAATTTCACAAATTCAAATAACGAAAATATTACTATCAAAGCAAATAAGCTTGTTACAACATCAGGAGCATTTTCACTTGACAGTATATTATCTTTTGTTGACAACGACTCAATTGCAAAAATCACAAAATTAAAATATGCCAATGTAGTTGAAGTAATTTTAGGATTTAAAAATTGGAACGGTATGAAGCCTGATGGTTTTGGCGGACTTGTTCCTTCTATAGAAAAACGTGATTTGCTTGGAGTACTTTTTATGTCGTCTTTATTTGCAAATCGTACACCCGAAAACGGAACATTATTTACAATATTTTTGGGAGGAATGAGAAAACCCGAAATGTATAACAAATCTGAAAATGAAATTAAGGCAATTGTTGAAAAAGAATTTATGAGCCTTATGAAGCCATCTGAATTTAATCCCGAGTTATTTAAAATCAACTATCACAAAAATGCAATTCCTCAATATGGTATTGACTCAGGCGAACGTTTCGATATGGTTGACAAGCTTGAAAATAAGTACAAAGGTTTAATTATTGGTGGAAACCTCAAAGGCGGAATAGGCATGGCTGACAGAATTAAGCAGGGGAAGGAATTGGCTGAGAGGGTTTGTGGATTTTAAGAAAATGTCCGATTCTAGCCAATTTATCCCTTCTTATTTATCTTCTCAACCTGCTCTTTCAAATCATTCACAATAAACGAAAGTTTTTGCAACGAAACGTTCTCAGCATCTGGTAACGAGAAACTAATAAATCCAAGAGATTTCCATATTTCGAGTACTTCGTTTGCAGAAATATTGAAAGGGCTAAATTCAGGACTGTCTGATTTCAACAAAAATTCACCCGATTTATCAACCATATTATATATACGCTTATAAACTATTCCATCTTTTCCGGTAACAAGAATATATGCACCTCCTTCATTAATATCCTTGTAGTCGGAAATAAACTCACAAATTATGTATGAACCTGATGGAATCGGCATCATGCTATCACCTTTTATCTGAAACAGCCGATAACTGCGTTCTTTTGAAAGCTCCATAAGAGGAAGCGAAAATACTGGAAGAGTTTCTATAAATTCAGGGTCGGAATATCCGTTGGCATAACCTGCGGCTGCTTTTATAGGCACAATAGAAATAAGCTCTTTATTATCAGCATTTACAACAGTTGATAAAATACGTAATTCCTTATTTAATACAGAATTAGTTTTAGCATTATCATTTTGTTCAGGCTGGCTAAAATCTTTACTTACAAGGCTGTCGATATTGACATTAAAAATATGTGCAATTTTTTGCAATACAGGCATTTTTGGAACAGCCCTTCCCTCTTCGTAAGAACCGATTAACGAACGTTTTATACCAGCTTTTCGGGCAAGTTCTTCCTGAGTTAGACCTTGTTGCTTTCTTAAATATTTGATATTTATTGAGATAAAACTCATATATACGTATTTTTAAACAAAGATAATAAAAATTACTAAAAACATTATCATTTACTATTTATATTAGTATATTTGCTAAATTAATTAGCAAAATGGAAATTGCAGAAAAAGTAAAAATATTGTCGGCGAGTGCCAAATATGATGTATCATGCTCATCTAGCGGAAGTAATAGACCAAATACAAAAGGAGGTCTTGGAAATGCAGTTTACGCAGGTATTTGCCACAGTTTTACCGACGATGGACGATGTATTGCATTACTTAAAACTCTCCTTACAAATAATTGTATTTACGATTGTGCATATTGCATTAACCGTAAGAGCAACGACATTAAAAGAGCAGCTTTTACAGTTAAGGAAATCGTTGACCTTACAATTAATTTTTACAGACGAAATTATATTGAAGGTCTTTTTCTAAGTTCAGGAGTAATGCGTAATCCAGATTTCACAATGCAGCAACTGGCACAAGTTGCAAAAGAACTTCGTACAATTCATCGTTTTAACGGTTATATACACCTGAAAGCAATACCCGGAGCGAGCGAGGAATCAATCCGCAATGCAGGATTTTATGCCGACAGGCTTAGCGTTAATATTGAAATTCCTTCGGAACAAAACTTACAAAAACTTGCTCCCGAAAAAAACTTTAAAGGAATACTTCAACCTATGAATTATCTGAAAACCAATATTCTTGAAAATAAAGAAGACCGCCGGAAATTCCATAAAACGCCAATGTTTGTTCCTGCCGGACAAAGCACTCAGCTAATTATTGGAGCTACACCCGACAGCGATTTGCAGATACTTAGCCTTGCGTCGGGGCTTTACAGCGGACAAAACCTTAAACGTGTTTATTATTCAGCTTATCTTCACGTAAATACATTAGAAAGCAGGCTACCGGCATTACCTGAACCTCCAAAAGTTCGTGAAAATCGTCTTTACCAAGCCGACTGGCTTTTAAGACTTTATGGCTTCGGACTGAACGAAATTATTGACGAAACGCATCCTAATCTTGATATTTCCGTTGACCCTAAACTTGGTTTTGCATTACGAAATCCGCAACTTTTTCCAATTGATGTTAATAAGGCTGATTATGAAATGATAGTCAGAGTACCTGGAATTGGCATAAGGTCGGCAAAGCTAATAGTTTTATCACGAAAGTTTGGCAAACTTGGCTTTGAACAGTTGAAAAAAATGGGCGTTGTACTCAAAAGAGCTAAATATTTTATCCGTTGCAATGAATTGTCAGCAAACAATATAAAAGATATTAATCCTTTTCAGATTCGTAAAGAGCTAATGTCAACAACAGTTTTAAAACGACATGCTGATGAGTTGCAATTGAAGTTGTTTTAAAAATTGTGTGGACAGAGAGATTGAATACTAAGAAAACTCCAAAAATCAAAAAACAAATGACAAATAAAACACAATTTTTAAAATTTCAATTTCAAAACCGTTTGGATATTAAGTATTTGTTATTTGATATTTATTTGATATTTGAAGTTTGAAATTTGTTATTTCTTAAAATACGCAGTTTTTTTATATACACTATATAACGTATTAACACTTGAACACATAAACACTTAAACACCTGAACACATCGTTCCATGAATATTTTTATCTACAACGGCACCTTTGAAGGATTTCTTACGGCAATTTTCGATGCCTATGAAATGAAAATAGTTCCCGATAAAATTATTCCATCAGAAACAGAATATTCGCTTTTTCCTGATAACTACTACAATATACAGCCCGACAAAGAAAAATCCGACAGAGTTTGGAACGGATTAAAAAAGAAAATATCCGAAAATACATGTAAAATGATTTATACGGTTTTTCTTTCCGAATCGGCTATGGAAAAGCAGCTCTACGATTTTATATGCAAAATTTTCGATACACCATATAACATTGAAAGCAACATGGGCGATGCAAATATTCTGAATCTACGAAATATGGAACGCAAAGTGCATAAAGAAGCTGTGAGAATGATAGAATTTATACGATTTCAAAAAATGGCTGATAATATTTTCTTTGCATCAATCTCTCCTGCTTATGATGTAATTCCGTTATTAATTAAGCATTTTGAAGCACGCTTTACCGACCAAAAATGGATTATTTATGACCTCAAAAGAGATTACGGAATTTTTTATAATCTGAAAGAAACAGTTCAAATGACAATTCCAAACCTGCGTGTAAGCCATAATAGCGGACAAGTTTCAGACGAAGCAAAAGATATTGACGAAAACCTTTTTCAATCGCTGTGGCAAGATTATTTTGATTCAATCAACATTAAAGAACGTAAAAATCCAAAATTACAAAGGCAATTCATGCCAGCCCGCTACTGGAAATTTATGCCTGAGAAAAACAGGTTGAGATAAAAAATAAAACTATAACAAGCTATTAATACTTCGTTTTCAAAAAATATTTACCTTAGCATTTAATTCTTACAATTATTTTGGATAAGAAAATTTTAGATATAAATAAGATTATCAATTCATTATTCTTTTTAAAATATGCAAATACTAGGAGTTGACATAGGTGGCTCAGGAATTAAAGGAGCTATAGTTGATGTAAAAAACGGTTTAATGCTAACCGAACGTCACAGAATCGAAACTCCTCAACCTGCAACAATTGAAGGAATCGCTAAAACCTTAGTCGATTTGGTTAATCATTTCAATTGGAAAGGTAAAATTGGCTGTGGTTTTCCATCAGTAGTTATAAATGGTTGTGTAAAGACTGCTGCAAATATTGATAAAAAGTGGATAAATATTGATGCACAGAAAGTATTTTCAGAAGCTACAAAGTGCGAAGTTACTTTGGTTAACGATGCTGATGCTGCCGGAATTGCCGAAGTACAATTCGGAATTGGAAAAGGGATGAACGGAGTTGTTCTATTATTAACATTCGGAACTGGAATTGGCTCTGCTTTATTTACCGACGGAAAACTTGTTCCAAATACAGAATTTGGGCATGTACTTTTTCATGGCGATATTGCAGAAAAATATGTGGCTGCATCTGTCAGAAAAAATCAAGAATTATCTTGGGGAATCTGGGGAAAGCGATTGAATGAATATCTACTTCACATGGAAAAAATCACCAATCCTGAGTTAATAATTATAGGTGGCGGTATCAGCAAAAAATTTGAAAAATATAGTCAATTTATTAGTTTAAAAACCAAAGTTGTAAATGCTACCCTTTTCAATAATGCAGGTATTATTGGAGCTGCACTAAGCGTTAAATAATTATTGAAATATCCACGTTAACTAAAGTTAACACAAACAGAAAATGATTATAGAAAGATAAATGCCACAAATTACACGAATTATCACAGATTTGAAACACCCAAAGGTTGTTTCTTTATCGTTAATTTTAGAAAAAAATCTGTGAAACAAATTTGTGAACATAGCGAAGCGACTCACGAATGCCTTTAAAAATAGATAATTTATGAGTAAAATTAGTGTAATCTGTGGCAAAAAAATAAGTGAATTAAACTAGTAACTATCAGATATATACAGAAATATAAACACATGAAATTAAATTACTGGATTTTAATATTTAGCATTCTTGTTTTTACTGGTTGCAGAGTTGGAGTTGAACTACCATACAATGTGGCATACACTTTAAATAATTCAGATGAAGTATCAGTTGAGTCACCTGCAAATCAAAAATATGTAAACTATTATACTAAAGAAGATTACAAAAATAAATTTGAAAATTATTTAAAAGACAACCTTAATAAGTACAATATTTCCTTTTCGACAGATTTAAATTCAAAACTCAAAATTAACATAAATAAATTCAGAGTTTATGAATTACAAACATCTGAAACTGTGAGTGATGAAACTTCCCCAGATTATGGAACAGTATATAATGTAAATTCATGTTATGTTTCTTACAAATATTCTGTTGATATTGATGGTGAAAATATAGGAGAATGGAGCGTTTATGAAGAAAAAGCCGAACAAATTACCAATCGTCGTTCTTTTTTCGATTATTTATTTGGCACTAATAAAGATAATAGCTCATACCGACATAAAGATTTGCCGCAGGATGTATTTGATAAAATAATTGAAAATGCGGCAAAATCAGGAGCAGCGAGGATGTCGAGGAAGATTAAAAAGCATTTATAATAAGTAGTAATTAGTCCGTTGAAAGGAATAAGTATAAATAGAAGTTAGTAGATAGAAGATAGAAAATGTTTAACTATGTGAATTCTATGTGCCTATGTTTCTATGTGGTAAAGAGTTAGAAGATAAAAATTAGATAGTTGTAAACTGAAAACCTATTTTAGTAATTCACAAATAATTAAAAACAAATTTAATAAATTGGAAAACAAAAATTTCACAATCATAGCAAAAACCTTTTTTGGACTCGAGAATGTTCTGGCTGAAGAATTAAAAAGCATTGGGGCACAAAATATTGAGCCTATCAACAGAGCTGTTTCTTATACAGGAAATAACGAAGTTTTATATAAATCGAATCTTTGCTTGCGAACAGCACTGAAAGTTTTAAAGCCAATCTTTAACTTCACCGTTAAAAACGAAGACGATTTATACAAAAAAATTAAGGAATATGAATGGGATACTATTCTAAGTGCAAAAAAAACACTTGCAGTTGACGTTCAAGTAAATTCTGATTTATTTCGTAATTCTAGATTTGTAACCTATCGCATTAAAGATGCTGTGGTTGATTACTTTAAAGATAAATACAATCGTCGTCCGTTTATAAATATTGATAATCCGCATATCCAAATCAATGTTTTTATTTATCAAGATAAATGTACCGTTTCCATTGACAGTTCGGGCGATTCGCTTCACCGTAGAAATTATAGAATTCGTGATGGAATTGCACCTTTGAATGAAGTTTTAGCTGCCGGATTAGTTCTTTTAACTGGTTGGGACAAAAAATCAACTTTATACGACCCAATGTGTGGTTCTGGCACAATTCCGATTGAAGCAGCAATGATTGCATGCAACATCGCCCCGAATATAAAGCGAACTCAATATAGCTTTCAAGGTTGGAACGATTATGACTCAAGTCTTTGGAATAAAATTGTTGATGAAGCCCGAAATAATATTGTCGAACACGATGGTTACATATATGCATCAGACATTTCAGAATTAGCGTATTCTCAGACTTTGGAAAATGTAAATAATGCCTTCCATGGCGACGATTACAATATCAAATTATCTATTAAACCAATTGACAAAGTTGCCCAGCCAAAAGATGCCGGAATTGTAATTATAAATCCACCTTATGGCGAAAGAATGCGAACTGAACTTATAAATAACTTGTACAGCAATATTGGAACAACATTAAAACACAATTTTGCAGGTTTTGATGCCTGGATTATAAGTTCCAATTTCGAAGCCTTAAGAAATGTTGGGCTACATACTTCTCGTAAAATTACACTATACAATGGAAAGCTTGAGTGTAAATTCCAGAATTACAAGCTATACGAAGGAAGCAAAAAACTAAAAAAGCAGGAAGAAATTTAAAATAATTCTCCAATAACATTATCGTCAACAATATTTGGAAGTGTAACCTTTAATTTTGGTTCTGCTTCCATTGCTCGTTTAATTGCAAAAATTGCCTCCTCATTTCTTGCCCAACTTCTTCGTGCAATTCCATTATTCACGTCCCAATGCAGCATCATTTTCAATCTTCGGTCGCAATCCTCTGAGCCATCAAGCAACATTCCGAAACCGCCATTTATAACTTCGCCCCATCCTACCCCACCGCCATTATGAATCGAAACCCAAGTTGCACCTCGAAACGAATCGCCAATTACATTTTGAACTGCCATATCTGCCGTAAAACTCGAACCATCATAAATATTTGAAGTTTCACGGAAAGGCGAATCTGTACCCGAAACATCGTGATGATCTCTTCCAAGTACAATTGGTGCAGATATTTCTCCTTTTTTTATTGCGTTATTAAATGCCTCAGCAATTTTTGTCCTTCCCTCACAATCGGCATATAATATACGAGCCTGTGAACCAACAACTAACTTGTTTTTTTTAGCTTCTCTAATCCAGCGAATATTATCTTGCATTTGCTGCTGAATTTCTTTAGGAGAAGTTTTTGAAATTTCTTCCAATACATTCATTGCAATAATATCTGTTTTATCCAAATCATCGGGATTTCCTGACGTGCAAACCCAACGGAATGGTCCAAATCCATAATCAAAACACATTGGGCCCATAATATCTTGAACATAAGAAGGATATTTAAATTTTCCATCCGTTTTAAAAATGTCAGCTCCAGCACGTCCTGCTTCCAATAAAAATGCATTCCCATAATCAAAGAAATACATTCCTTTTGCTGTAAGCTTATTAATTGCAGCAACTTGACGTTTAAGCGATTCCTGAACTTTTTGTTTAAATAATTCTGGTTTTTCTGACATCATAATTTTTGCGTCTTTAAAACTAACTCCAACTGGATAATAACCGCCAGCCCATGGATTATGCAATGAAGTTTGGTCTGAACCCAAATCAACATA
>Ga0154347_1022_pt1 | contig 14627 bp, 10 predicted proteins | sample RifGroA2_FD_115875 | JGI IMG/M metagenome (GOLD analysis project Ga0154347, IMG submission 115875) | Bacteroidetes bacterium GWA2_31_9
TAGCTAATTTTGTTAACGACACAATTATTAATTTTACTTTAAAACCAATCAGTACTGTTAAAGCTGAGGTTGTAATATCTGCTACAAAACCAGACGAAAATCTATCAGAAAAAATAATTGGAACTGTAAAAATTGACAGCAAAGAAATTGAAAAACTTCCAGGATTAATGGGAGAAAACGACCTCATGAGAGCAGCTCAAATGAGTGCTGGTGTTCAATCTGTAGGCGAAGGTTTTTCTTCTTTTTATGTTAGAGGTGGAAATTATGACCAAAATCTTATTTTACTAAATAATGCAACAATTTTTAATCCCTCGCACTTGTTAGGATTCTATTCTGTTTTTAACAACGATGTAATTAATAATTTGACACTTTACAAAGGTCTGATTCCTGCTAAGTTTGGAGGAAGAACCTCGTCTGTTATGAATATTGAAATGAAGGATGGCGATTTTGAGAAATATAATACTTCAGCATCGTTAGGTCTTTTAGCGAGTAAAATTTCAATCAATGGTCCAATAATCAAAAACAAACTATCTTTTAATGTTGCATTTAGGAAGACTTATATAAATGAAATAATTAACCCATTGCTTAAAAATATTTTTGACTCAGAACCTTCTTTTTTAGATAATTTATACGGATTTTATGATTTAAATAGTATTGTTTCTGCACGATTAAACATAAAAGATTTTATTAAAGTAAATTATTATTTAGGTAATGATAAATTTGAGTTGAATAAATCTAAGAATGCTATAAAATCAAATATGATATGGGGAAACAGTGCTGTTTCAGGATTATGGAAACACATTTTTAATGAATTTGCCTTTAGTGAATTTTCAATTAGCAATAGTCGGTATAAATTTAATATTGATGCTTTTCAAGATAATTATTATCTAAAAATAAAATCACAAATCATTGAGTCAAAACTTAATTACACATTTTATAAAAAAATTAAATCCAATAATATTTATGCCGGATGTGAGATTAATTATACTAAAATATTACCCGGCGACAAGTCAATCGGATTTGATGATTCTGAATTTACATTTAATGATAACGACTTTATTTACTCTGGAAATTTAGCTTTTTATATTAGTGATAATATAAATTTATTCTCAAAACTTGATTTAGAAGTAGGCTTAAGGTTTAATTATAATGCATTTTTAGGACCGTATAAATATTATATTGCTGATAATTCTAATATTTTAACCGATTCATTAGTTTACTCAAATTTTGAAATCATTAAAGCTAATAAATCGCTTTCTCCACGGTTTGCTCTAAATTATAGAATTAATAAAAACACAAGTGTTAAAGCTGGAATTTCTTTCAACGAGCAGTATTTACATGTAGTTGAAATTAGTGCATTAACATTACCTGCTGACTTTTGGCTTCCCTCATCAATGAATATTGAACCTCAAAAATCACAGATTATTTCAACTGGAATTTTCAAAAATTTTTATAAAAATAAGCTTAAAACAAGTATTGAAGGTTACTATAAAAAATTAGCCAATCTTGTAGAATACAATTCAGGACTTATAAGCAATTACTACGAATATAATGTCGATGAAAATGTTATTTCAGGAAAAGGTTACGCATGGGGAATTGAAACAGAGATGGAATATAACTCTGATAAATTTGGTTCAAAAATAAGCTATACTTATTCCAGAAGTATTCGGATTTTTGATGCTGTTTTTGGTGGAAAACCATACAATTCAAAGTATGATAGACCGCATGACTTATCTGCATCTGTATATTATAAATTAGGAAAAAAACTTTCATTATCAGCAGTATTTGTGTATGCTTCAGGCAAATTAACAACTGCACCATATTCGAGATATATTGTTCAGGGAATGGTTGTTAACTCATACTTAACAAAGAATAGCTTTAGGATGCCTGACTATCACCGATTAGATATTTCAATATCATACAATAGTCATAAACATAAAACATGGGAATCAATTTGGGAATTATCTGTTTATAATGTTTATAATAGGATGAATCCATTTTTTATATATTACGAAATATCGGGAGATGTGTATGAATACAAGCAAAAAGTAAAAGCTAAACAAGTAACTCTTTATCCAATATTACCAGCTATAACATGGAAAATAAAGTTTTAAAGAATACTGATTTGAGAAATTTTTAAATTGAATGAGGAAAATAAAAAATAAAGGTATGAGGTATAAGGGGATAAGGGATAAGGGGATATGGTATAAAGGGATATGGGATATGGTCATTTGGCAATTTTCAAAGTTTCTATATGCCTTATATAATCTACACCTTATAACTTTTAAATATCATAAAAATTCTTTCAGGTTTTTATATACTATCTCCCCTTTATACCTATTTACCCTAATACTATTAAATCTCTCTTGCCAGAAAGAAATTGACTTAAACTTGCCAGAAGCCGAGGAGCAAATCGTTGTTGATGGCTATATTGAAAATAATGCATATCCTTATGTTGTATTAACTCGGTCTGTTCCATTTTTTAGCGAGATTGATTCCGTACAGCTTCGTAGTCTGGTAGTTACAACTGCAAAAGTTACTGTTACTTGTGATTCTGTTTCTGAAATATTAACACTACAACCAAATGAGAAATTTTTTCCTCCTTATGTTTATCGTGGAATAACCTTTAAAGGCGAAGCAGGCAAAAAATATTCTCTTAAAGTAGAAGTTAGTAATAAAGTAATTACTGCAAATACTTCAATTACAAACAAAGCGTCAATTGACAGTATTTGGTTCGAACCATTAAAAGACAATGATACTCTAGGTTTATTATGGATGCAAATACAAGATAATCCCAACGAGAGTGATTATTACAGAGTTTTAACAAAGCGAAAGGGAAAAGATAGTAACTATATTCCTTCAATGATTTTTTCAGCATTTAGCGATATTAATTTCAATGGCAAATTATTTAAAATAGCCGTTTATAAAGGGATAACAGACTTTTCACATCCACTTGAAGATATTTATTTTAATATTAAAGATACTGTTAATATTCGTCTTAGTACTATGGATAAAGAAAGTTACAATTGCTGGATGTCGCTACAAAACGAGATGGTAAATTATGGAAATCCTCTTGCAGAACCGAATAATCCAATAGTTACAAATATTACAAATGGAATAGGAGTCTGGACAGGATTTGGATCTAATTATTATGTTTATACGCCAAGATAAATTTTAAAACAAAAAAGGAGCTGAATTTCAGCTCCTTTTTAAAATATTTCAATACTAGATTATTTTTCTATTCTCATTTTGTAGAACGATCTCCATACAAAAACAAGAGCAACTACTAAAAATGCTAAACCAAAATAAGGAGCAGCATCTCTAAAGCTTTCAGAAATTGCGATTTCCATTGCTAATAAACCAAATAAAGTCGTAAACTTAATAATTGGGTTTAAAGCAACTGATGAAGTATCTTTGAATGGATCGCCAACTGTATCACCAACAACTGTAGCATCATGTAAAGGTGTTCCTTTCATTTTAAGGTCAACTTCAACAACTTTTTTAGCATTATCCCATGCACCACCAGCATTTGCCATAAATATAGCCTGAAATAAACCAAATACTGCAATAGAAATTAAGTAACTAATAAATAAAGCAACAGCATTGTTTCCACCAACATTTGCAGGAGAAGAGAAGCACGCAAACGCTAATGCAAAGAAGAATATTCCAACAAAAATATTGAACATTCCTTTTTGAGCATATTCAGTACAAATCTTAACAACTTCAATAGAAGCTTTAGCATCTGCCTTTTTAGGAGCATTTGGATCTAAATTGATATTCTTTTTAATATATTCAACAGCTCTGTAAGCACCAGTTGTAACTGCTTGCATTGAAGCACCAGTAAACCAATAAATAACAGCACCACCAAGAATAAAACCTAAAATTGTGTATGGATTTAGTAAATTAAGAATTGTTTCTGGAGCTACACCTAGAGTTTTTTGAATCATAAGTATCAAAGAGAAAATCATTGTTGTTGCACCAACAACAGCAGTTCCAATTAAAACTGGTTTTGCAGTAGCTTTAAATGTATTACCCGCACCATCATTAGCCTCTAAATAATATTTAGATTTTTCCCAATCTGGTTTGAATCCAAAATCTCTTTCAATTTCAGCATCAACATTTGGAACTTCTTCGATTAAAGATAATTCATATACTGATTGAGCATTGTCGGTTACTGGTCCATAGCTGTCAACAGCAATTGTAACCGGGCCCATGCCTAATAAACCAAAAGCAACTAAACCAAATGCAAAAACCGAAGGATAAATCATAAATCCATCTAATCCAAATGTACTTGCAAAATATGCAATAAACATTAATACAAAAAATACTAAACCAGTCCAGAATGCACTGAAATTACCAGCTACAAGACCAGAAAGAATTACTAATGAAGCACCACCTTCTTTACCTGCATTAACAACTTCGTTAACGTGTGAAGATTTAGGAGAAGTAAACATTTTTGTAAATTCAGGAATTAATGCACCACCAATTGTTCCACAAGAAATAATTGTAGAAAGAATCCACCACATATCAGGGTTTCCATTTAACTCAGGAATCATAACATAACTTGCAATGAAAGTAACAACTATTGAAAGAATAGAAGTAATCCAAACTAAGTTAGTAAGAGGAGCTTCAAAATCAATATCTTCTTTTCCACCATATTTAATATTACTTAAAATACCATTAATATAAAAAGCAATAATTGAAGTCGCAATCATTAAAATACGCATTACAAATATCCAAACAAGTAATTCAACTTTCAAAGCATTTGTAATAACATCTGTCATTCCTAAAGCCGTTCCACCAACAGCAAGTAAAATAAATGAGATTAATGCAACACCAGTTACACCATAAGTTTCAAAACCATCAGCAGTTGGTCCAACGCTATCGCCAGCATTGTCGCCAGTACAGTCAGCAATAACACCAGGGTTACGTGGGTCGTCTTCACCAATTTTGAAAACAACTTTCATTAAGTCAGATCCAATATCAGCAATTTTAGTAAAAATACCACCAGCAATTCTAAGTGCAGAAGCTCCTAGAGATTCACCAATTGCAAATCCAATAAAACAAGCACCAGCTAAATGACCAGGCATTAATAAAAGAATAACAAGCATTAAAATTAATTCAACACATATTAAAACAACACCAATGCTCATACCTGCATTTAAAGGAATGTTTAATAAATGAAGCGGATTTCTTTTTAAAGATGCAAATGCCATACGTGCATTAGCTAAAGTATTCATACGAATACCAAAAGCAGCTACAACATAAGAGCCTAAGATACCGATGATTGTCCATGTAATAATTAAAGCAACACTACCAAATTGCTCACCAGGAGTTTCTCCAATTGGACTTAAAAAACCAAAATAACCAGCTACTGCAGCTCCAATAAATAAGAAAAGAATTGCTAAAAATTTACCTTGTTGTTTTAAATAAGCCGAACAAGTTTTGTAAATTACATCTGCAATCTCTAACATTGATTTGTGAGCAGGTAATTTTTTTACTTTCATAAATTGATAAAGCCCGAATAACATTCCAAGAATTGTAACAACAAATCCATAATAAAGAATGCTTTGATCCTTAATCTCTTCAGGAATCATCAGGTCAGCCTCGCTGGCAAAAGTCAATGCCGGAACTACTACAGCCAGCAAGGTTGTCAATAAAAATTGTTTTTTCATCATTTAGTTAATTAGTATTTAGTTAATATTAATTTTTTGCAAAAATAGAATTTAAGTTGTTGCATTACAAAAAAAAAGTTAAATATTTTTACTTATTATGCTGTATTTCAATAAGTCTTTATATCTTTGTATCGGGGAAGTTTGTTCTTAAAGGAAAATCATCACATGTTTATTAGCATAAAATCAGATATGTTAGGTATGTTTTGTTAATATTTTGTTCATTAGTTTTTCTGATTTTATATTGTAATTTGATTTCATTTTTTTGAAAAAATTCATTTTTTTTGAAAAAAAGTTTTTAAACTATTTGGAACTAAAAAAAAACTACTATCTTTGCATTCCAATTGATTAAAAAATAATTGGCCCGTTCGTCTAGTCGGTTAGGACGCCAGGTTTTCATCCTGGAAATCAGGGGTTCGAGTCCCCTACGGGCTACAAAAATAACTAATGAAAAAAGAAAATGGCTAATCATAAGTCGGCAAAAAAGAGAATTAGACAAACAGAAACTAGCAGAGTGCACAATAAATATTATGCAAAATCGACTCGTAATGCTATTAAAACGTTAAGATTATCTGATTCTAAAGATGAAGCATCAGCATTATTACCAAAAGTAAGTTCGATGATTGATAAGTTAGCTAAAACTAACATTATTCACAAGAATAAAGCTGCTAATCTTAAATCAAGCCTTACTAAGCACGTAAATGCTTTATAAATAATATTCTATATAAGAATTTAAGAGCCTTTCATTGCGAAAGGCTTTTTTTTTATGACAGAATTTAAAAAACTCAACATAACAGACTGGGCATTAGGCGATAGACCTAGAGAAAAACTTATTTCTAAAGGAATATCTTCATTAAGTGATGCTGAATTAATGGCAATTCTTATTGGTTCTGGTAATAAAAATGAAACTGCAGTTGACTTGTCAAAAAGGATTCTGAATGAAAATAATAACAATCTTAACGAATTAGCAAAACTTTCGTTAAATGATTTAGAAAAATACAAAGGAATTGGCGAAGCAAAAGCAATTACCATAATTGCGGCTCTTGAATTAGGTAGAAGGCGTAATTTTAACGAAGCTATTGAACGAAAGAAAATTACATCAAGCAGAGATGCTTTTGAAATTTTTAGTCCAATAATTTCAGATTTACCCTACGAAGAATTTTGGATACTTTTACTAAATAGGTCTAATAAAATAATCGATAAAATTCGTATAAGCTCTGGCGGAATTACAGGAACAATTGCAGATATCAGAATAATCTTAAAAGAAGCTATTTTGAAGAACTCAATAGGAATAATTATTTGCCATAACCATCCATCAGGTAATATAGAACCTAGTGCTAGAGATATTGAACTTACAAAAAAAATAAAGAGTGCTGCCGAAATAATGGATATTGCAGTTTTAGATCATGTTATAATTGCCGAAAATACGTTTTACAGCTTTGCAGATGAAGGAGATTTATAGTTTATCACTACTAACCGACTAAATTCTTGTTAATCCTCTACGAGGAAAAAGTGAATTTCTATTATGTTGTTTTATTGTCATTTAAGCTCTACGAGCTATTCACCGTAGGTGATTTATGTCAATAAAATTAAAACTACCCCAAAAACCAAAATTACCTCGTAGAGGTTTAACTATTAAATAGTTCCAAGAAAATTAAAATTTTAGTCGGTCAGTAGTGATAGTTTATCAATAATATATTGTGAATAATTTATTTTCGTCATCAATATTCAAGGGTATATAATGATTACCTTGCCAAAAATTTAATTAGAGTTTGTCCATAATGTCCGACTATCACATATGCTGGCTCAAACACTCAACGAGCGTTTGCCCTGTTATTCTCGACCTTCAAATCAGTCATGTGCTGAAGCATACTCCTGATTTTCAGTTTATTGAAGTCTTGAGCTCGAACATTATGACTCAAACTCTTGACTTTATAAACAGACACTAATTAATGCCTAAAAGATTCACACTTTCTATTGTTTTATTAGTTATTACTGCAATTATTTTTGCTTTTTCTTTTAAAAAATTCGATTATTCAAGAGCAAAAAATATGAATGTTTGCAAGTCTTTGAAGGGGGAAGTGCTTGTTTATTATATTTTTGTTGATACTAAAACTACAACACCTTGGACACAATTCGATATTCAATCAACAAATGATTCAATAAATGTTGCTTTAAAATGGATTAGAGAAAAAGCACGTGAAAAAAATATTGAATTAAAAATTAAAAGCGACTATTATATCGGACCAGAATTTTCAACAATTAAAAAAGACTTGACCGAAAAATCTGTTGAAACTACAATTCAAACACCAAATCTAAAGACTGGCTTAGAAAACCTAAATAAATGGGCTGATTTTATTGCAAAAAAAACTGGTGAAACATTCGATTTAACACAAAAAGACGGAATACCGGACATTAAAAATCCGAAAAATAAAGAAAGATTAGTCGCATATTTAAGAGATGAATATAAGGTTGAAAGCGTTGCTCTTCTATATTTAGTAAACAATTATTACAAAACAGATATTTCAGTTTATGTAAATTCGTTTGATACTGATAATATTGAATTTGCAGTTGTAAGTTATAAATATCCATCAGCAATTGCACATAGCATTTTGAATCTTTTTGGAGCAGCCGATTTGTATGAATCGCCATATCGAAGAAACGAAAAAAACATAACATTTGCAGAACAGGAATTTCCGAACGACATAATGCAAGACCCGTATGCAAAAAATATATTTAACTTAACAATTAGTCCTTTCACCGAATATCTTATTGGCTGGAACGACTCTCTTGATTCAAAATACTCTGATTTACTTTACGATAAGGGAATTAAGTTGAAATAAGATTGTAATTTATTTAAACATCTTCCGGCTCCATGTGAATATGAATTTCGCATTTTTCTACAATTTTAAGAATTTCTTGTTCTGCTTTATGCGATATTTCGTGAGCTTCTTGAATACTCAATCCGGCATCAACATGAATATTTACCTCAACAAAAGTGTATGCTCCTGATGTACGTATTTTTATATCATGAAATTGAGAAATTTCTTTAATTTGCTTCATCGCTGTTTCAATTTTTTCATATAAACTACTTGGTGCTTTATCTAGTAAAACATCAATAGCTTTTTTTCCTAATTTATAAGAAACATATATCACTATCATCGCTACAGCAAGAGCAGCAATTGAATCTGCATAATAAAATCCAAAATTTGCAGCAATAAGACCTATTAATACTACAACAGAACTCCAAATGTCTGTTGAAAAATGCAAAGCATCTGCCTCAAGTGCTTGACTATTATATTTTTTGGCAACTCTACTTAATGCTCTTGAGCGTGTAAAATCTATTATTATTGAACTAACAACAACTATATAACTCCATATTGTAACTTCGATATGAACATTTCCAGAAATCAATCTTGATACAGCTTCATAAATTATCCAAACGCAAGTGATTAACAATAAAATCGTTTCAAGAAAGGCTGATAGATTTTCAATCTTTCCATGACCATAATGATGATCCTTATCAGCTGGTTTATCTGAAACTCTTACTGAAAAATATGTAATTAATGCCGCAATTAAATCTAAGCCCGAATGAAGGGCTTCTGATAAAATTCCTAAACTTCCTGTAATAAAACCAATAATTAATTTGAATCCTGTTAAAAAAACCGCTGCAACAACAGAAGATAGGGCTACATTGCTTTTTTCTTTTTCCACGAGAAATAGATTTTTTACAAAATTACAAAATTAAACTTAATAGCTAAATCCTTTTTTAAGTTATAATCTTTTTAATTTATTCCCATTATAAGAACTAATAGAACATAAGAGTAATAAAACTATTGAAAATTACACAAATGTAAGTACAAAATGTTTACAAAATATTAATCACCTTATGATGATTTATAAAAAAGTATTACATTTGAAATAATGTTTAATAAAAACTGTACATGTTCAATTATATGTGGAAATATTGTGCGGTTTTTCCGATGTTATAAAAAAGTTGGCGGTAATTATAAAAAACGGCTCTGGCATCTTGAAAATATAGTATAAACTCAAAAATATTAAAATGTATTTGTATCCCAAAGATTTAGTAAACGTGATTAAACAATCATGGACTAAAACAAAGTATCATAAGGATGAGAAAATTGCCCCACTACCATCTGATGATATTTTACAAACAATTATTGAGGTATGCTATCATGCAAGTTTTTTGACTGAAGAATCAAGAAAAATAGGGTTTAGAGTGGTTCTGGAAAATGTTGATAGCTTAAAAAATCTAAGAAATGAGTTTTCACTTATAAAGTTTTCAGAAAGACGAAAATTCAGTATAAGTGAGATAATGAGATTGGCTCCTGCTACTGATTTGCAAAAAATGTTTATAGGTATTGAGCAAGTTGGCAATGAACTTGAAATTTGGGGTATTCTTGATATTTCATCTTCTTGGTGGGATTTTACTCACGGAGAATCTAGTAGTGGTTTTCCTCCTCCAAATTGTTTTTCTGTATCAGCTATTGAGCCTGGGAACTTGACTATTTCAAGAGGAATGATGAATATTCTTAGTCTTAGAAATGGTAAAATGGAAAGACCTCTTTCTGGTGTATTCTATAATGGACCTATCTCTGATTTTTTCAAGTTATCTTACAAACAGTTTTATGATGAAATCTGCAAGGAGTTAAAGGTTAAAAAATATGATTCTGATGGTCATGACAATGATTATCCTTATAGAGTATTCGTTGATTTTATTGATAGGATAATATTTAATATTCGAAATAAACATCATGGTGGAGCAATTTTATTTGTTAAGGATGATTTGAATCTAACCGACATTAGACTAACTGATAGAGTAAATGTTAAATACGGCAGTGTTTATGATAAATCTTGGAATCTTCTTAAAAAAGATTTAATTCTTCATAGAAAATACTATGATTTATATTTTTCTTTTGAGAAAAAACCGATTAATGACAAATCTTTTAGGGAGCTTAGCCATATAGACTCTGAGATTGAGGATAATAAAAGAGCTATAAAGGATTCTATCAAATTAATTTCATCTTTATCTGGAGTTGATGGAGCAATAATAATGACTGATAAATTAAGATTATTGTGTTTTGGAGGTGAAGTTAAGGTTGATTCTCCCACTTTAAAGGAAATTAAACGAGCAGAAAATATTTCCGGAGAAAAAGGTAGTAACATACCAATTGAATCCTTTGGAACAAGACATAGGTCAGCATTTAGATTTTGTTCTAGTTATGAGGATGCAATGGCAATTGTTATTTCACAAGATGGTGGAGTTAAGGCTGTGAAACGAGTTGGTTCTGAATTGATTCTATGGCCAGATATTAATACTGGAAATTTTGGAATGTAAAAATAACTACCGCCAACCCGCGGTAAACGTAATAAGGGCTAAATTGCTATATTTGAATTATGAATAAGAAAGAAACGACATACGGAAATGAGAGTGCGGAGCTTCGAAACCCTTACTACGTCTACCGCCACCGTTACCATGCATTAAAAAAAAAGATTCTGCGCAAGATGAAGTAATCAGAAAAATATGTTTTGTATTTTTGAGACAAATTGAATATAATGAATAACTCAAATATCGAAATTTATCAATCTCAGGATGGACATACAGAGGTACAAGTAAAATTTGAAAACGAAACTGTCTGGCTATCTCAAAAACAAATAGCTCAATTATTTGACAAAGATACTGATACGATTGGGCTTCATTTACGAAACATTTATAAATCAGGCGAATTAGCTGAAATTTCAACTACCGAGGATTCCTCGGTAGTTCAACTTGAAGGGAAAAGAAAAGTAACCCGAAGTATAAAGCTTTACAATCTTGATGCTATTATTTCTGTTGGATTTAGGGTAAACTCAAAACGAGGTATTCAATTTAGAATATGGGCGAATCAAATATTAAAGGAATACTTAATAAAAGGTTATACACTTAATGAAAAAAAACTAAATGAACAAAATGAACAATTAAAAGAACTTCAAAACTCTGTTAAAATTCTGGGGAATGCATTGACCTTTAAAACCTTGTCAAGTGATGAAAGCATTGGGTTAATAAAAATAATTTCTGAATATGCCTATGCACTGGACATATTAGACCAATATGATTATCAAAGCCTTGAAATTACTGATACATCAGGCAAAGAGACGTATCAATTGACTTATAATGAGGCAATAAATCAAATTTTATTGGCAAAAAAAACTCATGGAAACAGCGAACTATTTGGACACGAAAAAGACAAATCATTTCAAAGTTCTGTTGCTACAATTTATCAGACTTTTGGTGGAGTTGATTTATATCCCAGTATTGAAGAAAAGGCAGCAAACCTTTTATACTTTATTACAAAGAATCATTCCTTTTCAGACGGAAATAAAAGAATTGCTGCATTTTTGTTTTTATATTTCTTGGAACGGAACGGTATTCTTTTTGACCAAAACGGAAATAAAAGAATCGCGGACAATACATTAGTCGCTTTGACATTAATGATAGCTGTAAGCAAACCCGAAGAAAAAGATACAATGACAAAAGTGATTGTAAATCTAATAAACAAGAGAAATTAACGCATGGTAACACACGCTATAGCCAATAAAGGTTTCAGTGGCTTGCGAAGTTCATCACACGCATCAAGTTTTGTTTCGGTTGATAGGTTCGTAGCTCCGAAATCCTTTACTGGCCATAGCGTCAACGTTGTAAACCATTTTAAAAAGACCCACGACAACAATGGAATCTAGATTATATCCGACATGGGAACAATTAGAAACACAGCATAATCCATTGACTGTTGGTGAGAGATCATTATTACAATTCCTTGATAACTATCTGCCGAAAGATAATAACTGGAAAAAAGGACAAGAACTTGAAGATTACAATGGGTGGTTAATTTTTGCACAACCATTTCTAAATGGAACAAGACCAGATATAATAATTTTTAATCCCCAAGTAGGCATTGTTATATATGAAGTTAAGGACTGGAATTTAGATAATTATGAATGGGTTAAAGGTGATGGACTTTATGTTAGTGATGGCAAAGGTTCTTATCCAGTAAAAAGCCCAATTGACCAAGTTGATCACTATAAAGAAAAATTGATTGGACAACTCGTTCCTAAGATTGGAGAGATAATTGATAAAAATGAAAAAAATTATGGATTGATTAAAACTGGTGTTTATTTCCACAAAGCAAAGACTAAAGAATGCCAGGAGAAATTAGGTGCAAAAATCAAGGATTTCAAATACTTTCCATTTTTTGGCAATGATTGCTTAATTCAAAATCGCATAAAAGAAATAGTTCCAGACATCAATATAACAAAGAGTAAGTTTTGGGATAAACAATGGAATAATGAGATTTTATTTTGGCTTATTCCCCCATTTCACAGTATTGAGCAAGGAACAATTCTAAATTTAAGAGGAAATCAAGTTAAAATTGCAGAACCCCAAAGTGGTCATTATAGAATTAGAGGGGTTGCAGGAAGTGGAAAAACACAAGCACTTGCTTATAGGGCTGGAAAGTTAGCTTCTCAACAATTTAACGTTTTAGTAATTTCATTTAACATTACTTTATGGCATTATGTAAAAGACATGATTGCTCGTTCACCGTTTCCATTTAGTTGGGGTAAATTTACTTTCACACATTTTCATGGGTTTTGTGAGGATAGATTAAATGAATTTGAGCAAAAATGGCCTAAATCGCCAAAAAAAGAGGATTATGGAGATAATGCAGAATATGAAAAAGCAGTTGAGTATTTTTTTAAAGTAACAGTTCCAAATGCGGTCATCGAAGCTATTAATGGGAAAAATTATCAAAAATATGACGCAATCTTAATAGATGAGGGTCAAGACTATCATTATGAATGGTATGTACTGCTAAATAAATACTTCCTTTCAACAAGAGATGAAGTATTAATAGTTTGTGATAAAAGACAGAATATATTTGAACGAGAATTAGATTGGTTAGATAAACGAGTAACAAAAGATGGTCTTGATAAGTTCAAGGAGGCATATATTGATTTGACAGTTACTTTTAGACTTCCAAAAAAAGTTGCAATAATGTCAAATGAGTTTAGTGTTGAGTTTAATCTGAATCAAGAATTGAAAGTCGGGAAATTAGAGGATAATCCTGTATTATGGCATTCACATCATATAGTTTGGTTAAACATTGAAGAATCTGAATGGCAAGATTACGTTTACAACTCATTTTTGAGATTAAAAAAGGAGAATTATAGTCCTTCAGATATGGTGATTTTATTACCAAGTCATAAACTTGGAAAAATTGCAGTTGATTTGTTTAGAGAAAAGAAAGTTGAAATTAATCATGTTTTTGAGGAAGATTCTGAGGCAAGATATCACCCTCATAAAAAAGCCTTTTGGATGGGTGATGGTAGATTGAAAATGTCAACTATTCACAGTTTCAAAGGTTGGGAATTGTTGAATATTGTTTTATTTATTCCGTCAAGAGCGCCAGAAAGTAATAAGAAACTTGATGCTATAGTTTATACTGCAATAACTAGGACAAGAGAAAACGTGATAATTTTAAATTCAAATGTCAGATATAATAAATTTGGTGAGAAATTTCCTAAAAAATGGCATGAACAATAAAAAACGGTTTACAACACGCGGTATAGTTAATTGCCGGTGCAGTGCGTATTCGAGCGGCACAGCTCGTATCAAAAGTAATTGTAACTTGATAGGAAAGTGCTTCGAAATCGGCAACAAAAACATACCGCCAAAACGTTACCGCCAAGTGTAGATACCAACTCAAAATAGAAAGTATCCCATTGTGAAAGGACTAAAAAGAAAAATATTGACAAAAAAGTAAATCAGACATACGAGCGAAAATGTGGTAAAGAATTTATGATTATAAAATAAGTTTGTAATTTTGAGAATGGATAATTTTGAAGAATATATTCGACAAGGAGAGCCAAACAAAGCAGAAAAAGCAAAAGTTTGGA
>Ga0154347_1223_pt2 | contig 14542 bp, 10 predicted proteins | sample RifGroA2_FD_115875 | JGI IMG/M metagenome (GOLD analysis project Ga0154347, IMG submission 115875) | Bacteroidetes bacterium GWA2_31_9
TGTTGTTTCTGTATTAAATGGATTTGGAGAAACATACGAAAATGAATTTTCAGGATTGTAAATTAATTCAGAGGATGACGGAACGCTTAAATCTGGTTTTGGCAATTTCACATCTGTATAAATATGAAACTCTCCTGCTTCGTATTGCATTGTCATACTTGTATTATCGACATTAATACTATCGCCACTTAGATAATCGTACCAATAACCGGTTTTGTAAAATTCTGGCCATACCGTTTGGGTTGCAACATCAAAATTGCCAAGAACAACGGCACTCATGTTTGAGTTTACATTACCATCGTCCCAAAGTTTTATTCGCTTATCGTAGTTTCCAACGCTCATTTCAAAATTTGAGGTTCTGAAAAGAGGATATTCTGTTTTTAATTTACACAATGCTGCATAAACTTTGTATAAATGAAGTCTATCGGGGTCTAATTTATAAGTCCAACGCACTGGCTTTTTGGTAGTTCTGCTTATTTCAGTCATAGATGGATAATTTATAGAAAAATCGTAGCCAAGTTCTCCAAATTGCCAAATCATTTTAGGTCCGGGAACTGTTAAGAAAAAAGCAGCACCAAGCTCCATTCTTTTAAGTGCAGTTTTGAGCTCTTTTGTATCATAGTCTCCAGCAGAATTTCCAAAAGTAAGATTCTTGTACATTAATCTTTCTTCATCGTGACTTTCCATATATCCAACAAGGTTATGAAATGCCCATCCTCGATTTTTATACGAAATGTCAAACTCAAAATTTGAACTCCATCCCATTGTTGCATCACCGTATGAAGAATTAGCTTTTCCCCAAAGCATAAATCCATGTCTTGCAAGTGTATCTTGTTCTGGATTATCTGCAAAATGCTCCAAGATTAAAAAAGGAGATGGGTCAACATAAGCTCTGTATCTATTATACATTCTTTTCAATATATTAATTCTTGTTGTGTCTTTTTCGCCCCACCAACCAACATTTTCACCTGTATTTAAATTTGTAAAACCTTTAGATAAATCTAAACGGAAACCATCGGCATGATATTCACGAGTCCAAAAGCCAAAAACGCTATCCACAAAAGCCTTAGTATCATCAGATTTATGGTTAAAATCGTATTTAAAACCGAATGGATGCGGTATAAAATTATTGAACCAAGGATTTTGTGTTGTTACATTATCGGTAGCTCGGTCGTAATATAATTTAACCCAGGGATTTTGTCCAAAAGCATGATTCAGAACTATATCAAGAATTATTGCAATACCTTTTTCATGTGCTTTATTAATTAAGTTTTTTAAGGCTTCTCTTGTTCCATAATATTTGTCGGGAGCAAAAAAGTACGCAGGACCATAACCCCAGCCATCGTTGCCATCGAATTCCATAACTGGCATTAATTCAATGGCATTAACTCCAAGGTCAACTAAGTGATCAATAGAATCTAAAACAGTTTTAAAATCGTGACGAATTGAAAAATCTCTCACCAATAGTTCATAAATTACTAAATCACGATTATCTGGGCGAGTAAATCCTGCATCAGTCCAATTATAAGGTGTTTGAGCTGTTTGCAACACCGAAACCATTTCAGCCGTTTTTCCTGTAGGATATTTAATTAAATCAGGATAAATTATATTATTAATTCCTACATCTCCATATTGATCAAGTAATTTCTCGGCATAAGGGTCTCCAATTTTTACATCAAAATCAACATAATATTGAAATCTATATTCTTTATTTTTTTCCAAATTATTCAATGTAATCCAGTAGCGTTTGCCATCTGGTGTTTTATTCATTAAATATGAAGGCTCTGGCTGCCAATCATTAAAATCGCCAATCAAATAAACAAAGTTTTTGTAAGGAGCATATAAACATAAAGTTACAGTAGTATCATTTATATAATTTATTCCATCTTTGATTCCTGCTGGTAAGTTTACTTGTGGTGAGCTTTGCTTAACAATATAATATATTGAGTCAACAACTGTTTTTCCGCTATGTTCGGATTGAAACCAAATCCAATGTTTTCCGGTTTGACCAACCAAAATATTCTGTTGGCACGATGTTCCGTAAGCTTGTTTGATAAGAGTATTATCGTGATATAAATTAATTAATGAATTTCCAATAGATTCTACTAATACATTAATTGATTGATTTAATTGAGGATTGAGTGGAAAATCCATCGGAGTCATAAATCGAGCATCTGAGTTATAAACATGAATATAAAAATCGGTTTCGTCAGAATTTTTTCCTGCAATAGTTCCGTCTGCATTTCTGAAAACGAAAGCTAATTCTCTAACAACTTCACCTGTATTATATCCAACACCATAGAAATCTGCAATTTGAAATTTTATTTTATGTTTGTTGTTTCCAATATTTTCCATTAAAACTAAAGAGTCAGCTACTCCCCATTTTGCAATTTTATGTTGCCAATCGCTAAGAGTGGAACTGAAATTTGAAATTATTCCGGTGTGAGCATAAATCGGACTTACACCGTTTAAAGCTCCATTTCCTAACGATGCATCGTAAATAATTGTAATAGTATCATTTACCGTAGGATATTGAGGCGAAATGGAAATTACTTGTGAAAATGAAAAATTGCAAATAAATGCTAAAATAATTGTGTATATGTGTTTCATGAGTTTGTATTTTTATACGTTTTTATATTAAAAAATCACTTAAATTAATCTTTATCATATTATTTCTGATAAAACTACCCAGCAGACGTTTTATATCACTGTTAAGAGTTACTTATTTTATTTCCTACTTTCTTAGTTAGGTAATATCCACCTTTTCTATTGGCTCCTTTAAATTCAATTATACCAGCATTTTTTAATTGCTTTATGTATCTCTCTAAACTTTTTAACAGGAATATCAATAAGCTTTTCAATATCTACTGTTCTAACTCCACCTTCTTTATAAAGCACTAATAGAATCTTTGTTATCTTATCTTTTACATCATCTGTTATTCCCTCAGTTATTCCCTCAGTTATTCCCTCAACCTTAGCAATAACTCCTTTACTTATTCCCTCAGTTATTCCCTTAGTTTGTCCCTCACTCTTTCTATTATGTGCAACATCAGGAAAAGTAACAATTGTTGTATTCTCTTTTTGTTTCCATACAGGAATTTTAAATTTATTCTCCTTACAATCCCTAATCATTCTTTGTGTTCCTGTTCCAAGCATTTCAATATTGTTTTAAATGTTGCAAGATGTTTCTTTTTACAGGGTCATTTACAGGGTCATTTTTAGCTTTTACAGGGTCATCAAACTGAATGTGCATTTCTCTGTTTTGCAAGATATGGTTTTCGTCATTTATTATTGGGTCTTGCTTATAATAACTGTCTATTTTTTGCTTTACTTCTTCAATGCGAATGTCGCCTTCAATGTTTTGTTTGGCAGTTTCTATGAGATAGTCAGACGGTTTTAGCCCATCAACTTTTTGTAAGCCGATAGCCGTTTTCCAAACTTTTGCTTTTTCTGCTTTGTTTGGCTCACCCTGTCGTATGTATTCTTCAAAATTATCCATTTTCTGAACTATGATTTTTAAATGAGCTGTTTCTTCTAACGGGCATTAAGTATCAATTCTCTTGAAAACAGATAAAAATTACTATTGTGTTCTATGTTTTGTTGTTCGGGCATAATTATTTAGTGCAAAATTTCTTTTAAAAAAAACCATAACGGTTGGGTATATAAAAAGTTGGGCGTTTCGGAGCGATTTTCTGTCGAACAGCACAAAATTAAATGCGAGCTACACACTTCAAATTTAGCACTATCTACCCAATTTTTTATATACCATGTTATGCGTTTGGCTTTATTTTCTGTCAGGCGAGTTTAACAAAGTTGTTTTCAAGTTTTACGTTAAAGTTTATCTCTGCTTTTAATGCCTTAAAGACTTTCAAGATGGTGTCAATTGTTGCACTATTTGCACTACTTTCTAGTTTAGAAATTTGAGCTTTTTGAACTCCAACAAGTTGACCAAGTTCTTCTTGTGTCAAGTGGCGCTCTTGTCTTGCAGTTTTAATCATTTTTCCTAACACATCCATACGAAGTTCATATTCGTATTCGTCACGGTCAGTTGTCCCGACATTGCCGATATACTTGTCCTTCATCTCAGTAAGTGAATATGTCTTGATTTCTTTTGTTATCATATGATTACTTTTTTGGTTTATTTTTGAAATATTTGTCTTTTAGTTTTACTGCACGGTCAATTTCATTTTTTGGAACTTTGTCCACTTTCTTTATAAAACCATGTGTCGCAATTACCAAAGTTTCTTTATTATCGGTCTTGTCCCAAAATGCAAGAAGTCTTATTTGAAGTCCTGCAAATTTTGTACGAAGTTCCCAAATGTCATTTTGCAGTTTCTTGAACAATTTTGGGTCATTCGTCTGCTCAGCTAGGTCAATATTGTAAAATATTTTTTTGATGGTCTTAGGGTCAAGTTCTGATATAAACTCGTTTGCTTCTTCCATAAACCTTGTCTCAAAATATTTCATTAATAATGTCTTTTGTTAAACGTCACAAAGATAAATAAAGTTTCTAAATTTGGAAATAAAAGTTTCCTACTGTCGGTCGGTGTCGATTTTTAAGCTGACGCATAACATTGTGATTAGAACACCTCCACTTGTCTTAACTCCCCCTAATAACTTCATTTATGTATTTTTTTAATTAATTGATATTTACAATATTAATTACAAATGATAATTTCCTAACCAAAATAATCACAATATTTTAGAATTATGTTTGCAATCTCGCTAATTCCGTCTGTTTACTCTCAGTGCTATCTCTCCCTCCACTTACTTTCTAGTCCAATAAAATCCTCTAAATGATAAATCGAATTTGAATAAGAAAATAAAATAGTTCGGTCAACAACTATGGTATATTTTTTTCTTTTGTCAACACTTAATTCCTGACATGTACCATGACTTTTATCTAATCACAACCAATCTATTAGAGCTTACCGTTTTTTCATTATCTGAAATCAAGTAATAATAAACACCTTTTGGGACATCATTTCCCTTATTGTCTTTTCCATTCCAAAATATTTTTTGAGATCCTTGAGCTTTATATCCACTAAATAAACTTCTTACTTCCTGTCCAATTGAATTATATATTTTCACAGAAATATTTTTGGAGCTTTGTCTGACAAAATATTCAATTGTAGTTCCATCAATCATTGGGTTTGGATATGCTCCAGTTCTGGTTAATTTTTCAATATCATCAATTGATGCAATGGTTTTTGTTACTGCCAATGGAAGATAAGGATTTCCCGATTCACTATTATAGGCAGCCGGATTGTCTTTGTCTAAATCTATTACAAAAATATCGTTTCCATCATCATCTCGACCAAATAAAGTACCATTGCCATTTCTGAAAACTACACCCATAACATACGCAATAGAGCCAACTGGCATTGGAGTTGAAGCAACAGCACTATTTCCTGTACTTGTAGATGTGCTAACTAATAGAGGATTACTATAATAATCTTCAATTATAAATTCAATTGTATAAACTCCATTTCCAAGGCTTGTCATTTTCCCAACACCATCGTCTTGAGGAAAACTACCCCAATTTCCAACAACATGTTGCCATACATTTGATTGATAAGGTATTATTTCATCAAAACAATAAGCTCTATTCTCTGCTGGAGTTCCACATGCTCTCTGTAAGTTATCATTTAATTTACATGTACAAACTCCTGAATGAATATATACTTCTGTTGCAGGAGATATACCACTAGCACCATCTGCACCAAGACTATTGTCGATGTTTGTCATTTTTTTTGTATCAAGTGTAATAACAACTTTATGTTTAACTTGAGCATTTACTTGTATATAAAATACAATTAAAATTAAATAGAGTAAGTTTTTCATAATTATATGTTTATTTAGTTTGTTTTCAAATTTATATTTTTTAGTTATTCACTGATTATTTGTTAGAACATAACCATTTAACCATTATTTTATTTTTATAAAGCTTTTACTATTTTCTTTTCTGTTATTAATTGATATAAAGTAATATCCATTAGTTAAAGTTTTTGTATCAATTGTAAATCTTCGATTGTCTTTTTGAGTAATTGAAACATTTACATTATTTCCAACAATATCAGTTAATTCTATATTTTTGATTAATTCGCATTTGTCACATTCAATTGTTAAATAATCGTTTACAGGATTTGGATAAATAGAAATTAAATCATTATCATTATCCAATTTATTAACTGAAACATTATTTACAACTATTAACTGATTAATAGTGCTATCGCCACAATCATTTAAAACTTTTAATATTACATTATATTGACCTGCAGATTGATACAAATATGTAACATCTCCTGAACTTGTATTATCAATAGTTCCATCACCATTAAAATCCCATTCATAATTGGTTGCAAAATGTGATGAGTCAATAAATGTAACATTTAAACCATTAGAGGTGTCAACAAGGAAGCTTGCAGATGGAATTTCTGATTGATTAACTGTTACATAATCAAATCCATGACATCCATAAATATCTGTAACTGTAACTGAGTATAAACCAGAATCTCTCGCAATTAGGGTTTGACTTGTAGTGCTATCGCTCCATAAATAAGAAAAGAATGATGAACTTGCATCAAAAATTACACTATCCTGACCACATAATAAAACGCTATTTCCAATATTTACAATTGGTAATCCGTGTAGCCCAACAGAAATTGTATCAGAATCGCTACAGCCATTAATATCGGTAACTGTAATAGAATAATCACCGCTTACCGAAACTGCTAAATTCTGACTTGTTGCACCATTTGACCAAGTTATTGAATTATAAAGATTTGGGGAAAAATAAGTACTTACGCCACTAAAAGCCGAAACGGGAGGATTGGCTGACATATCAATCCAAATATCTCCGTTTGCATCGTTTTTCCCTGTTAATGTTCCGTCTGCATTTCTAAAAACTATTAAAATACCCCATAAACTGCTATCGGCAGAATAACCAAAATAATTAATCGGATTTATTGTTTTTTCCCAAATATTTCCACCAACATTTGTCATTAATCCAATTCCGTCATCTAATCCCCAGTTTCCAATAGTATATTGCCATGCTCCATTTTGATGTAACTCAGCACCTGCATGCATATATACTTTTGTTGCTCCAGCAAGTCCTGTTGTCCCAGAAGTTGCGTCATAAGTAATTTTTAATGAATCACCAAAAGGTGAAACAGTTAATCCTGTTGAAAGTAAAACACTTCCACCTCCACAAATATTTGTATCGTTTCCAAGGCTGATATTCATATTGCAAACTGTTTGTTGTAAGGTTGTTGCAGTAAGTTTAACAGACGCATCAAGTAACGAATAATAGTCATTGTTGACCGTATATAAATTATAAAAATAATTTGTAGCTGGTTGAAGTCCTGTGTTTGAAAATTGCTGTGCAGTACCACTATAAATTACAACTCCATTACTAATAGAATCGTTTACATTGTAATGAGTTCCCTGAACAGCTGTTGTTGAAATGTCAGAACCAGTACTTGCAACAAGCATTACATTCTGATAATTTGAATCGAGAGTCCATGATAAATTTACAGTATTTGAAGAAACAGAAATTGTGTCAAATACGGTTGGTTTTGGAACTTCGTTTATAGTTATTTTATATTTAGGATTAAAAACAGGAGTATTTGCCCAAACTGTATCGTTTGCATAATGCCACTCGTCTGTAATTAAATCTCTTGCACGAGCTACATAATAAAAATCACCTGTTCCAAGTGAAGATGGAATTGAAATTAAAGAATGAATTCTTCTGTTATTTCCACTTCCATCTTCGTACCAATCGGCAGTTGACCAAGAAAATCCTGTTGTATCTGAATTATTTGTTCCATATCCAATATCGCTCTGATTCCATGTGGTTTGTCCAAGTTCGGCATTGAGCCAGTCTGATGCATTATCGCCTAAAGTGTGAACGATATTTTCATAACTAAGCATGTGTAGCCAAATTCCGTCGGCTTCGATTATTGCAGTAAATGTTACTCCTGTGTCAGCTGTTAAAGTTCCCGACGACATTGTAACAAATTCATCGCTAGTAATTGATACACTAATATTTGTAATATCAACGTCATAATCAATTGAAGTATTTCCTGAAAGCAAAATTTGTGCATGATAATCATCAGTTCTTGAAATGCTACCAACCGAAACACCTGTAGGAAGATTTGAAACTGTCCAATTTGATGAATTTAAAACATTAACAAATGTATCGTTTTCGAGAGTTATGTAAATAATTTCGCCATTTTCACTTCCTTCTGAAATCTGCCCATCATCTGAAATCGTAATTTTTGGTTCAGTTCCATCTGTTGAAGTTGCAAATGTGTCTTTTACAGCAGAATAATAATCATTATTTACTGTGAAAAAACTATAATAAACCGTTGTAGAGGCATTTAAACCTGAATGTGTAAAGTTTTGATTTGTACCTTTATAAATAACAGTTCCTCCGTCAAAAATATCACTTACATTATAAGTAGTTCCTTGTGCTGGAGCTGAACTAATTGCACTTCCAATTTTAGCAACTATCATAACTGTTTGGTAAGTTAAATCGTGTTGCCAAGTTAAATCGATATTCGAAGAGTCAATAGCAATTGCAGATACGGTATCAATTTGAGGAACAGCATTAATTGTAATTTTATACTGAGGATTAAAAACAAGATTATTTGCCCAAACAGTATCGTTTGCATAATGCCACTCGTCTGTAATTAAATCTCTTGCACGAGCTACATAATAAAAATCGCCTGTTCCAAGTGAAGATGGAATTGAAATTAAAGAATGAATTCTTCTGTTATTTCCACTTCCATCTTCGTACCAATCGGCAGTTGACCATGCAAATCCGGTTGTATCTGAATTATTTGTTCCATATCCAATATCGCTCTGATTCCATACGGTTTGACCAAGTTCGGCATTGAGCCAGTCTGATGCATTATCGCCTAAAGTGTGAGTAAAGTTCTGATACGAAAGCATGTGCAAGAAAATTCCATCAGACTCAATAATTGCAGTAAAAGTTACTCCAGATGAATCAATTAAGCTTCCTGCTGTTAAGTTTTGAATCTCAATATTTGAAATTTCGACTGAAAAATTTGTAATGTCAGAATCATAATCTACAGTAGAATTGCCCGATAATGTTAATTGCACCAAAGTATCGTTTACTCTATTAATGTTTCCAACTGTAACACCAGAAGGAAGATTTGAGAATGTCCAATTTGAAGTATTAAGCATGTTTACAAAAGTATCTCCAAATAAAGTAACATCAATAAGTTCATTATTTTCAGCTCCTTCAGTTATTAATCCATCAAAAGAAATATTGATAAATTTTGACATTACTACATCATATTGATAGTTTAAATTATTGTTATTTTTTAAGTTTAATGTATAATAGTCTATTGTTGAACCAACAGGATTTGTTCTTTCGGTTGTTAATACATAATACGAAACAGTTGTGCCATTTGCCTGAGAATGAATTATTCCACTACCTAAATTACTACCATCAAAATTTGAAATTTCAATAAAATTTGAACTTGACCAACCATCATTTGACCAACGTAAAAATACTTTTTCAGAAGCGTTTAAAGTTGCAGAAAGTTTTACGAAAACAGTTACAGAGTCGGTTGGCTCTACGGTGTCGTTTTGAGTTTGATAAACAGAATCAATTGTAACAGGTAAATAATCAGTTTCTAAAATAGAAATATCTCTGTTTGATGTGGAAGACGGATTGGTTCCATCAATAATAAAAGTATAATAATTTCCATTAGTAATTGAAATTTCTAAATTCTGATCCCAACCACCACCATTGTAATAATATGCTTGTCCTGTTAATAATGAGTCAAGAGGTCTGAAAACGTTTGGGGCATTACTTCCACACCATTTTGGAGTATAATTTAACTGATCGTTGTTAAAAATAAAACCAGCATTTGTATTTGTAGCCAGAGCTTGTATTCTTACAGATTTTATCAATCCAGAAGTATTTAAATTGTAGTTTGACCAACCTCCGCCAAAATCGCCTTCAAGCCTAAATGGCTGAGAGTATGATGTTAATAAAAAGATTACTGAAAATATAACTGTAAATATTGCTGTTTTCATATATAAATTTTTAATAAAAATAAGTATTTTTTAGGTTTCTTGAAAGATTTAGTTGGTTAAAATTTACAATTATAACTAATAACATTTTTTAATCACTTGCATTTTTTATAAATAAATTGATTTTTCTACAACTACTCACAATAATTTTGTATTATTGGTCTATAATTTGCTTTAAAAATGATTTTTAAATTTAGCAAAAATGAAAAAAATATTATCAATTATTCTAATAATTTGTTCAATAAATGCTTTTTCTCAAAGGAAAGTAAATCTGGATACACAAAAGAAAAGTTCTGATAATAGCATAATTGGAGTACCTGAAACTGATGGATGTGCGGCTGCTTGTGTTACAATTTTTTTTAGTGAAGCTGCCTATTTTTTTATTGATGTTATGGCAGATCATCATGAGTATTTACTTGATAATCTTGATACTTATCCTGAAGCATTATCGCTTGAAGGAATGCTTATAGGTGCTGGTGGTGATGGAAATAGGTTAAGTGTTTTGCCACGAATTAGAGCAACTGCTGGAATATTTTCTACCGAATTAAGATTTAATCAAGGCAGTTATGTCGATAGTTCTGCAACGGATCAGTTTTTAGAGTGGCAAATTATAGAATTTAATACTTTCCCTGCTGAAAGAGTAAATTTTAGATTTGGAACAGGAATTTTGTTTGATATGATTAATAATTATTCATATAATGAGCATTTTTTAAGCCTAGAAACAAAGTTTTTTGACAGTAAGATGAGCTTTGTTTTTGAAGGTCGTTATGCTGCTGATTACGCAAATTTAGTTGACGTTTATACTGAAATTAGTTTAAGTGCGAAAATTAAAGCAATAAATTACAGTCATTTGAAAGGTTATTTTACTATTGGTGGTATGTATCAAAATTTCTATAATACTAAGGATATAAGTGGATTACAGGTGGGATTTCAATTTTTAGTACATTGATTCCCTATCAACCTATAAAAATAAAAAATCAGTTAGCCAAGTTTGAAACTAGTACATCTAGTGATTTTAAAATTATTGAAAAAAAAGTTAAAATCTTGATTTTGTATATTTTACCACAAAATCTACCGATTTATTAATGAAATAATTTACGAAAAGAGAAAAATATCAGAACTGAGTGAGTTCAAAGGGTATATTAACTAAATTTTTAAGTTCTCTTCCTCTCGATTCAATTAATTCATCAGTTTGACTATAAAACCAAAGAATCTTAACATTATTTGATTTTAAATGTAATTGTTCAAAAAGTAAAATAATTTGCATAATTTGTTTAGCTGAAGATGAATTAAAATACTCCAATTTTAAATGCATTGTTGTATTAATTGCAGGATTACTCAAGTAATCACTTAACCATTTATGAACAGGTTCAAAAAAACTACTCGCATTTTCGGGAAGCGATCTTCCTGAAATTTCCATTAAACCAGATTCTGAATCCAACTTTATTAAAGGAGTTTCCTCAGTTTCTTCAATAAAAAGTATTTTTTCCATAGTTAAACCCTTACAATTAATGAGAAAAATGATGTTTTATTATCGAATGGTACAAAATTATATTCTAGCTTACCGTCAGACTCTCTAGCAATGTCAATTAAGCCTAACCCTGCACCGCCATTATAAGTATCTTCTCCTGTTAAAAGAGTTGATTTATATAATTCATTTAAACCTTTTTTATCTAAACTATTTAAAGTATCAAGTTGTTTTTTTAAAGACGGAACGTCCTCATTATAAATTAGGTTACCAGAGCTTATAACATAACTTTTATTTTTTTGACCCATTAAAAAAATTCCTTCTCTTAACCCACCAACTTCTTTAGAATGTTTTGAAATGTTTTGTAAAATCTCAACTAAAGCGATATATACCAACTTCTTAACCTTCAACTCATCTAATTGATTAGACATATTATTCTCAATCATTTTAAGCATCGGAAGAATTGATGATTGAGAAAAATCACCTTTATAAACCATTAAAACATTCCATGAAATTACTTTTGCATGAAAGTTTCTAGCTATACTAATTGGGATATGTAAGTACTGCCCTGCTTCACTACTTTGCTCTGAACCTAAAATTTTTGATTGTAAATAGAAATAAGAAAGTTTATCATTAAAGGTAGTAAAATCATATTCAAGCTTTTCACCTGATTTTCGTGCCATTTCTATTAAGCCCAAACCAGCTCCACCCTTTTCAGAAAGATCTTCATTTGAAAGAATCTCCATGTATAATGCTTTTAGCTCTTCCTTATTTAGTTTGTTAATATTTTCAAGTTTTTCCCTTAGCTTTGGAATATTCTCATTTTCAATTAGGTTTGCAGAAGTTATATAATGATTAGCTCCAATATTTCTAGCAATAAACATTCTGGAATGAGTAGCTGAAGATTTTATTTTTTTATCAATTTCATCTCCATGTCGAATAATGTTCTGAAAGCATTCTACCATTATTAACGATACTTTCTTTTTCATTTTTGAAAGTTCGCTAATATTAGAAATATTGTATTCGCTTAAATTAATTATTTTAGAAGTAATATCATCACTGAAATCACCTTGATAGATAAACGATAGATTATCGTTTTTCAGAGTTAAAAAAGTACTATATAAATCATCTAATAACATTATAGTCAGTCGATATTATTTTGCTAAAGTATGTAAAGATACAATAAAAAGCAAGAATTGAACTAAATTTCAAATATTTACTTTAATGAATTTTCAATTATTTGAGTATAAAAATCTGTCATATTTCCGCCCATAGCTCTTACTTGCTGAGGAACTATGCTATTTTTGCTCATTCCAGGAACTGTATTTATTTCAAGAAAAAATAATTCATTATCTCTTAAAATATAATCAATTCTAGTTACTCCTTTACAATCTAAAATATCATAAATCTTAGCTGATAATGCTTTGCATCTGGCTTCAATTTCTGATGAAACTCTTGCGGGAGTAATTTCCTGTGTTACGCCATCGGTATATTTTGCTTCATAATCGAAAAATTCTTTTGAACTTACAATCTCTGTAATTGGCAAAACAGTTTTTTCTCCTTTTATTTTATATACTCCATTAGTTAATTCAGTTCCTTTAATAAATTCTTCAATTATTGCTTCATTTCCATCTTCTTTTATTGCGAGGCTTATTGCCTCAGCAAGCTCTTTTTCTTCTTTTACTTTAGTTGTAGCAAAACTAGAACCTCCATTGTTAGGCTTTACAAAACATGGCAAACCAACTGTTTTAATAATATCCTGAGAATTAATTTTATCATTTTTGCGCACAATTACACTTTTAGCAGTAATTATTCCGTATTCTTTTACAAATAACTTAGTAGCAAACTTGTTAAATGTAAGTGCTGATGTAAAAAAGCTACAAGTTGTATATGGAATTTTAACTAAATCGAAATATGCTTGCAATATTCCATTTTCTCCTGGCGTTCCGTGAATTAAAATTAAAGCACAATCAAATTTTACTTTTTCGTGATTTATTTCAAGAGAAAAATCATCTTTATTAATTGGTATTGTTCTTTTTTCAGCATCAAAATAATTCCAGTCTTTTCCTTTTACATGAATTTGATAAACATTAAACTTCTCTTTATCAAGAATCTGACTTATTTGTTCGCCACTTTGAACTGAAATTACATATTCTGAAGAATCGCCACCTGCTAATAAAGCTATATTTTTTCGCATACTTTTTTTAGTAAAAATAGATTATTAAAAACCTTTTTTTTTGATGCAATTTAAAAAGTTAATAACTAAAATATTAACAATTTTAAAAGGTCTAAATTCCAAGACAAGGAAAGTAATCAGTATTTAGTGCATTTAAGAAAACGTTGTATTTTTAAAAATACCAAATTTCAACCGAGCTTGCGAGCTCAACGAAGTTAATTTTCAAAAATCAAATAAATCTCAAATTACATTTCGACAAGATCAATGCATCGCAATTACCTAAAAACCAAACAGGTTTGAAAATTAGAATTTTGAGAATTAGAATTTATTTGACATTTGTTTTTTACTTCGACTCCCCTCAGCACAAGTGTTTTTTGGAGTTTTCTTACTAACACTATTTAATCGAAATATAAGCTTATTGAGATATCACATTGCAATTTTGTTTCAACTAAGTTTAACGACCTTCATTGGAATGCTTTAAAGCAGATAAATTAAAAAAAAATCAAATACTAAATTATCTTTGTAAAATCAATTATTTTTGTCAGAAACAAAATATTGAATTTTTAGTATTTAAAAATCTATTGACATTTACTATGAACCTACAAGCAGAATCCTCGACAATAAATTTAAATGAACACTTTATTTTATATAGACCGGCTGAAAAAATTACTGGCGATTTTTATTGGTCAAAAACCGTAAACAATAACCTTATAATCTGTGTTGCAGATTTCTCTGTTCAAGTAATTTCTGGAAGTGAAATAAGTAAATTTGGAATTGATTCATTAAATGAAATAATTAATTATTTTGAAACTAATTCTGACAAGAATATA
>Ga0154347_1042_pt1 | contig 14503 bp, 6 predicted proteins | sample RifGroA2_FD_115875 | JGI IMG/M metagenome (GOLD analysis project Ga0154347, IMG submission 115875) | Bacteroidetes bacterium GWA2_31_9
CTTAGATGCTTCGCCTACAACTTTCAATAATTTATTGGTTTTAACCGACACATTTACAGATTTGATATTTTTTTCCATTGCAAAAACATTAATTGGAAGCTTAACAGTTTCGCTTGGACCTAAAACTCTTGGCAATGCTCCAAGTATCATTAAAGGCTTTTTCACAGGAGTTGTTTTTTCAACAGAGCCATAAGCTTTGTTATGACCTGCAATTACCATTGTACGAACTGAACCGATGTAATTTGGAATTTCAATTACATGAGTATCTGTATTTCCACCTTTTAAGAAGAATGGCCCTATAAATTTAACCATTGGTTTAAAACGGTTTGCTTTTTTGCTTCCTTTTCCGTCGCCTTCGTCGCTACCGCCAATGCTTAAAATACGTTCAAGTTTTCCACCAAAAGCACCAATTACCCACTGATACATATCCCAAGTTCGCACTCCCAGAGCTTCTTTAGCGTAAAAATAATCCCAAGGTTGTGGTGTTTTAAAACGTGTTAAATCTAATAATCCTTCGTCAACAATTGCTAAAGTGTAGCTCATGTCTTTTTTGTTTTTTTCAGAGATTTTAATTGTAACTTTTTCTTCTGATTTCAAAACATCGGGCATATTTATTACTGGGATTAAATGAGTTTCAGGATTTTCAACTGACAATGAAATTAGTCCATAAAGTCTAATTGGTAAATCATTTGCAGTTTGAGCATGAGGTTGTAATAATGAAACATGAACATAAATGTTTGGAGCCATTTCTTCAGTTACTTTAAAGCTGAATTTTGTTTCGCCTTCAGTTGCTTCTATCCAGTTAGTTTGTAATATTTTAGTTCCATTCTCAATGCTAACTAATGCACGTCCTTTATTTCCTGTAGGAATTGTTAGGTTTACAGTCTCACCAACATTGTAAGTTTCTTTATCTGCTGAGAATGATAACATTGTAGCGGAAGTTGGGTCTTGTCTGTTATTTCTACCTCTCCAACCTGGCCAGTCAATATAAACAAATTTTCCGGTAGTGTGTCCGCTGTTTCTGTTTTTTGCAAGAACTAAGTATCTTCCCCAATCGGGATAATTAACTCTGAAATCCCAGCTTGCTTTGCCATTTTTTATGGTAATTGTTCCCGATTTTATGGGTTTGTTATAAGTACTATTAAAATAGTTTGCAGATTCAGAATTATCCCACCACCAATGCCAATCGACTTTGTATAAGTCTATATCAATTGTATTCGATTCTGGAATCAATTTTCCATCCTTGTCAACAACTACAAATTCGATTGTGTTAGTAGTATCTGAAAACATTGATTCAGAGTATTTTTGTAGCTTAGGAGTTTTTATTCCGGTGTATGATTCAAAAGGATTTAGAGGAAGTGAGAATTGGTCGATACTGAAATTTCCACCATTTTCGAACACTTTAGTTACAAAAGTTGCAGTTAATTTTCCAGATGCTTTATATTTTGGATTAAAATTGTGAACAATGTCGGTTTCACCATTTCCGTCCAAATCTGATGAAAAAATATTGTTTTCTTCAGTATTAAATGTATTAGTTGGATCAGTGAAATTGAAATCTTTATACTTTTCAAAATATGTGGAAGCAGGTTTTATAAATAAATCGACTTGTGCTTTTAAGTTCTTTGCAATTCCACCATGAAGCCAAGTTGCAGTTAATTTTCCAGTAACATTTTTATTTGCTTCAAGATAATCTTTTCCAAAATCCAATTTAATTTTTAATCTATTAGGTTTAATTGTTTCTATTTTAAGTGTTTGAGAGTAGTAATTTCCTCCAATAGAAATGCTTACAGAATAGTTTCCTGTGATTGCTTCTGCATCGGTTTTAGTTTTGAAACAGTATAAGCCATTTTCGTTTCTTTGTTGTGTTAATTTTTGAACAAGTTGATTCTTTGGGTTTCGCAATTCAAATATGACAGGGTGATTATCTGGTAATTTTGAAGCATCTTCGTGAATAAATGAAATGTAAATTGAATCTCCTGGTCGCCAAACTCCACGTTCACCATAAATAAAACCTTTTTGTCCTTTATTTACAGCCATTCCTCCAACATTGAACTGACTAACTGATAATGAGTAACCTGATTGAATTTTTAAATATCCTCGTTGTTTTTCGTTTTTAGCAATTACAAAAAAGACTTCGTCAACAACGCCAAAATCTGCAATTCCGTCAGAATTTGTTTTAAGTGATTTAATTAATTGTTGCTGATAATCATATAGTTCAATAATTGCATCTTTAATTGGGCGAGTTGTAAGCAAATCGGTAACAAAAACTCTAATGCTATTATCATTTCCTTGTTTTGCTATTAATCCAATATCTGATGCTAAAATATTTTGTGATACACTTCTGTTATTGCTATAATATGCTTCATGGCACGGATTGTCACGATTTTTCCAATAATCATTGTCGTAGTAGTAATAATCATCTTCATAATATTCGCCGTCTCCTTCAGATTCACTATCATTATCAATGGTAGTAGTGTTGTCTTCGGTAGAAGATTCGTCGTTGCATTTGTAAAGTGAATAATCCTTTTTTATATTTAAATTAATTCTGTAAAGTGCTCCAGGTTCTGCATTTATAATGTCGTTAATGTCTATCGAAAATCTATTCCATTTTCCTAAATCGGTATTTCCAAACTCATTAAGCTTAATTGATTTGGTCACAATTGCTTTTCCAACTCTGTATAAGTCGTAAGTACCATCAATTTCATTGACTTGCAAAAATTGCTTAATATTATTTTCGTAAATTTTAGTAATAGAAACATCAACTGCATTAAGATTAACTGCTTCGAAAGGGAAATACATTCCATTTGTAGAAGAGGGTAAAATAACTCCACTTGAAACAAGCCTGACTGCTGGCTTTAAATCTTCAAAATCAATACTGTAAGTTGAACTATTTTTAAGTTTGAAACCAAGAATATTAGAAATTCCTTCAAAAATATTGACAGTATAATTGCCTCTTAATCTATCGTTTGGAAAAACTTTTACTATATTTTCATCAATTAAGAACTTAGGAGCAGATAAATCACTAAAAGTAATAAGACCGTCTAATAATTGATTTTGGTCTAATGGATCCGAAAATTGTAATTGTAAACATTGCTCTGGTTGATTAATTACTTTATAATCTAAAAGTTTAAAATCACTTAGCGATGGAATTTCAACTAAAAGCTCGCTTTTGTTATCAATATTCAAACTTGAACCATCCCATTTTATTTTCACACTTGATGCATCGTCGCCTCTTTTAATGCTGTCTATTTCAAATTGAAATATTTTATTATCAGAACTAGGAAGCCAAACAATATTCAATTTTTTTTGGTTTTGAAAAGCTTCGAGTATTTTATTTACACTTTCAGCTTTTTCAACATCAGTAGTCTCAAGTAAACCAATTAATTTTTGAAGTTTTAATGTTTTTTTGTCAGTAGTTTTTTGCTGAATTATGCTTACTTGAAAATCCTGTTTAATTATCCGGAAATTAAACTGAAATGTTTTAAAATCGTCTTCAACTTTAATTAATTTATCTAATTTGAATTTTGCTAAATAAAAAATATCAGAAGGCATATTTTCGTCTGGCTTAAATTCAATAATGTTATCTCCAGCCCAATAGCTTGAACCTTTAATTTCAGGAGAAAACTCAAAAATATCTTCAGGAAGAACCTTTGACGAATCCAATTTATTCAATACTTCTGATGTTAAAGAAATTTTTATTGCAGATTGTTTTGAAATCTGACCAGATGTATATCCTGAGATATATTTTGCAAATTCAGGGTTAACTTTTACTAGTTTATTAGATTTTGGTTTAATTAAAATTGCAATAAAAATTATTGAAACTAAAACTAAGAATGCACCTAAAAAAAGTTTTTTGTTTTTCATAATGAAAATATTATAGATTTATGTATTATTCAGATAATCAATTGTGTATTAAAATTTCCCAGATATAAATCATTAAAATTTTATCATTTACAATATATGATAATTATTTATTTAAATATAAATTTTTTGCGATGTATTAAATAATAATCTGCATTTTTTCCATTAAGCTCTTTAATTCATATCAGTTATTATAAACTCAATGAATTTTTCTTTTTATATTTGAAAAAAATGTAAATAAAAAATGATTAAGCAAGTAATCTTATTCCTATTAATAATATTGTCGGTTAATATATACTCACAAAATCAAAAGGTTGACTCATTAATTAATCAACTGAATTTATCAAATAATGATACCACAATAATAAATTTAAATATTAAAATTGGTGATTTGCTGAAATTTAAAATGCCCGACTCGGCATTATTCTATTATTCAAGAGCATTAGAACTATCTGATAAAGCAATTAAATTGTCAGAAATAAATGCTGACACAGAGAAAGTTAAAACACTAAAACTACTAAAATCAAACTCACTTCGATACATAGGTATTGCTAATGCAGATAAAGGGAGATATGATATTGCACTCGAATATTATAATAAATCGTTAAGGTTAAAAAGTGAACTGAATGATAAAAAAGGAATGGCTAGTTGCTATAACAGTATTGGAATTGTAAACCGATATCAAGGCAATTATGAAATAGCTATTGAATATTATTTAAAATCCTTAAAAATTAACGAAGAGCTTGATAAGCTTGATCCAAAGCTAATTGATGGAAAAAAAGGTATGGCAAATTGTTATAATAATATTGGAATTGTTTATGCTGATCAGAAAATTTTTGATAAATCAATAGAATATTATTTAAAAGCATTAAATATTAATGAAGAGTTAGTAAAACAAAATCCAAATTTTACAGAGAGCAAGAAAGAAATGTCAAAGTGTTATAATAATATTGGCATTGTACACTCTAATAAAAGAGAATTTGATACAGCTATTGAATTTTATCTTAAAGCATTGAAAATAAACGAAGAATTAGCAGATAAAACAGAAAGTACAAGAAGTTACAATAATATTGGTAATGTGTATGCCAATCAAAAACTTTATGAAAATGCAATAGAGAATTATTTGAAAGCATTAAAAATTATGGAAGAATTGGGCGATAAAAATAGTTCAGCAGTGGTTTATGCAAATATTGCTGCTATTCATATAGTTATGGCTGATTCACATGGAGATTCAAATATTTCTCAAAAAAATGGAAATCTAAATGCTTCAATAAAATACGCATTAAAGTCATATGATTTGGCTGTTGAAATAGGTGCAGTTCCTATTCAGCATTATGTATTAGACCAATTAAAAAAAGCATATACAAAGTTAGGAAAGTTCAAAGATGCTTTAGATTTTGCAGAACTATATATTTCTACTCAAGACAGTTTATTTAATACTGAAAAGACTAAATCATTGGCCGACATAGGAGCAAAGTATGAATCTGAAAAAAAGCAACTACAAATTGATAAATTAGGAAAAGAAAAGGAGTTACAGCTTTCCGAAAACAAAAAACAAGTTATTGTAATTTGGTTTGCTGTTTTTGCATTAATTGTAGCAATAATAATTGCTGTAATTATTTTTAGATCGCTTCGTACTACTCGTTTGCAGAAAAGCATTATTGAGCTTCAAAAGAAATCGGTAGAAGAGAAAAATTTATTACTAAACCAAAAAAACGAAGAAATACAGGAAAAAAGCGAAGAAATACTTGCTAAAAATGAAGAACTTAATCAGCGAAACGAAGAAATATCATCGCAGAGAGATCAGATTGAACAACAGCGAGATATAGTTGTTGAGCAAAAGAGGTTGATTACAGACAGCATTAATTATGCAAGCAATATTCAAAGAGCTATTTTGAAACCAATTTCGCATATTAATCAGTTATTGCCAGAATCGTTTGTTGTTTTTAAACCAAAAGATGTTGTTGGTGGAGATTTTTATTGGTATAAGCAAATTGATTACAGATGTATAATTGTTGTTGCCGATTGCACAGGTCATGGTGTTCCAGGTGCATTTATGACATTGATTGGAAATGCCGGACTTAATCAAATTGTTGCTCTTGAAGGAATTGATAACCCAGCCTTAATTCTTCAGGAATTAAACTCATATATTCAGCTAACTTTAAGACAAAACAACGACAATTCAAAAGCTGATGATGGGATGGATGTTGGAATTTGTGTACTTGATTTACCAAGTAGAAAATTAACTTATTCGGGTGCAAAAATTTCATTATTTCATTATAACGGAATTGAAATTATTGAACATAAGGGAGATAGATGCAATCTTGGATATTCAGGAAATGATGATTTTTTTGAATTTAGTAATTTTGAATTTATTTTGGAAAAAAATCACTCATTTTATATGACAACAGATGGTTTTATTGATATTTCGTATGGCAAAAAAGGCTTCTCTTTAGGCAAGAAAAAATTTAAAACTATGCTTTTAGAAAATTGTCAAAAATCAATGAAGGAACAAGGCAAGGCACTTGAAGATTTTTTCATGAATGACAATCTTTCTGAAAAAATTGAACAACGTGATGACATTTCGGTCATGGGTTTCAAAATATAACTTATCAAATAATTAAAACATGATTTATATCAATTTTTACTTGCATATTAATCAATCCTATACTCATTTATAAATGAATATATAAAGTATTTTTGTTTAAAAATTAATAGAGATGGAACATATAAAATGGGATGACTCTTTGAGTATTAATTTAAGTCAATTCGACGACCAACACAAAAAACTATTATACCTAATTAATGAATTTTATACAAATGTAGATACTTCAAGTTCTGAAAAATTAGCAAAGATTTTAACAGGGTTACTTGAATATACAATTGACCATTTTACTTCTGAAGAAAAACACATGGTTGAGTATCGCTACCCTGATTATAAGTCTCACAAAAAACAACATGACTTGTTTATCTTAAAAATTAACGAATTTCACGATAAATTTTATTCCGGTTCATTCTTTTTACCTTTAAGAATAAAGCTGTTTCTTAAAAGATGGATTGTTAATCATATTTTGCAAATTGACAAAAAATATGCAGAATTTTTACATCAAAAATTTGGTAAATAATATTTCAGGAAGCAGCACATTCGAATCATTTATCATATTTAATTTGCACTTAAATTTACTTTTAAGTTATTTGTAAAAAAATTACAAATTCGCAATATGATTTTCAATAAATTTCCTAAAACATTTTGGGTAGCCAATGTAATTGAGCTGTTCGAACGATGGGCTTGGTACGGAATGTATGTTGTTCTAGCTTTGTATTTAACAGGTTCTACCGATACTGGAGCTCTCGGGTTTAGTCAGGAGCAAAAAGGAACACTTATGGGAGTTGTAACAGCAATTTTGTATTTATTGCCAATTCTTACAGGTGCAATAGCCGATAAAATAGGCTTTAAAAAGGTATTAATAACCTCTTTGATTATAATGTCATCTGGTTACTTATTAATTTCTCATTTTACTTCCTATGCCGGATTTTTTGTTTCATTTTTATATTTAGGAATTGGTGCATCATTGTTTAAGCCAATAATTGGTGCAACTATTACAAAAACAACCACAAAAGAAACTTCATCAATTGGATTTGGTATTTTTTACATGATAGTAAACATTGGGTCGTTTATTGGACCGCTTTTCTCTTCAAAATTAAGAGTTTATGGTTGGGAATATGTGTTTTGGATTTCTTCTGCTGCAATATTCTTAAATATTATCCTTACTATTTTCTTTTTTAAAGTTCCAGAACAACCTAAAAACACCGAATCGTTGTCAAAATCGTTAAAATCAATTTTTTACAATATCTATATTGTTTTAAAAGACCTGAAATTTGTGTTTTTTCTGCTTTTAATTACTTGCTTTTGGGCAATGTATAACCAGCTTTTTTATACACTTCCTGTTTTTATCGAACAATGGGTAAATACTGAAATGTTATATACTTGGCTTTATAATATTTCTCCATTTTTAGCCGAAAATATAGGTACAGCTGAAAAAAATATTGCACCTGAAATGATTACAAACATTGATGCACTATACATAATTCTATTTCAGGTAATTATATCAACATTTGTAATGAGATTCAGACCAGTTTCTGCAATGACACTTGGGATTATCACAGCAACAATTGGATTAAGTTTAACTTTCTTTACAAACAATGGATTTATTTTAATTGCTTTTATACTTGTATTTGCAATTGGAGAAATGGCTTCATCTCCAAAAATTATTGAATACATTGGCAAAATTGCACCTTCAAACAAAACAGCTTTGTATATCGGAACATCATATTTGCCAATGGCAGGAGGGAACTTGCTTGCAGGATATTTGTCAGGGAATGTTTACGCTAAAATGTCTGATAAAATCTCAATTCTAAAAATTGAACTTGCTTCGAGAGGAATTTCAATTCCAGAAATTAGTAAAACCTTCACACAAAACGATTTTTTAAATAAAGCTTATGAAACAATGAATATGAATAAACTAGAGCTAAATACTTATTTGTGGGATAAATACAATCCATCATACATTTGGGTAGTTTTTGCATCAATTGGTATATTCTCTGTGTTAGGATTGCTTTTATATGATTTTGTTTTGCTAAAGAAAAAATAAGAACATAAAAAAAGCTGTTTCAATTGAAACAGCTTTTTTTATTTTATTTATTGTAGTTATTATTTTGCAGGTTCTTTTTCAATAGATAATAATTCAAGTTCAAAAATTAATGTTGAGAATGGCTCAATTGAAGGTTGATAACCTCTTTCGCCATAAGCTAAATTAAAAGGAATATATAATTCCCATTTTGAACCAACTGGCATTAATTGTAATGCTTCTGTCCAACCAGGAATAACTCCTTGAACTGGAAAAACTGCAGGTTCGTTTCTGTCAACTGAACTATCGAATTTTGTTCCATCAACTAAAGTTCCTGTATAATGCGTTTTTACAGTACTTTCTAAAGTTGGTTTTGGACCGTTTCCTTCTTTAATGATTTTGTATTGTAAACCACTTGGTAAAGTTACAACACCTTCTTTTGACTTATTATCGTCTAAAAACTTTTGGTTTAAAGCTTTCTTTTCGCCATATTGTTTTTCAAAATCTTTTTTGAAATAACTTTCAACAATTTTGTTTGCATCTTCAATACTGATTTTTGGAACGTCAGCATAAAAATCTTCAATTGCTTTTACAAAAGCTTTTACATTTATAGTGTCAGGACCTTGTGTTTTAAGATTTTTACCAACCTGGAGTCCAATACTATAACTCATCGAATCAATATCTGAAGTCAGACTTATTTGTTGCTTTTCTGTTGAATTTTTACAAGAAAAAAGGAATAAGGAAACAACTCCAAATGTTAAAAAATACAATTTATTCATACTTATAATGTTTAATAATTTACTTTCGCAAAGGTATTATTATTTTTTAATTGCAAATTATTTTCACATTTTATTATTTATGACAAAATACGTTCTTAAATATTTCTTTGGTATTTATCTTTTCTGGCTAATATTCTTTGTAATCAATCGATTAGTTTTTGTTTTTTTTAACATAAATCAATTCTCTGATGCTGGCTTTTTTGAAGTATTACGAACTTTTTGGTATGCATTACCACTTGATCATGCTACAAGTTGTTATCTTTTAATATTTCCTTTTTTGCTTCTTTTTTTCTATTCATTATTGCCTTTTAATGTGTTCCTGACTATAAGTAAATGGTTTACATATCTATTTATTTTCATAATATCGCTTATAACATCTTCCGAATTAGGCATTTACGACGAATGGAAAGTAAAGCTTAATTACAAAGCTATTTCTTACTTACAACATCCCGACGAAATAATAAATTCTGCTAAAGGTTATATTCTGTTTTTTGGAATTCTGATATTATTAACTCAAGCAGGCTTGGGTGTATATTTATTAAATAAAATATTAAACTTCAAAATTGAAAATATCAAAAGAAATTTTTTGTTTTCATTTTTGTTTTTGATTCTTACACCTGTCTTTATATTCTTAGGATTCAGAGGAGGTTGGCAGCCAATACCAATAAATCAGAGCGAAGTTTATTTTTCAAAACATAACGTTGTAAATCTGACAACAGTAAATTCTACGTACAATTTAATGCACAGTATTGAGCAAAACAGAGGTTTTTTGTTGTCAAATCCATTTAATTATTATCCAAAATCAGAAACTGATGAAATAATAAAAAACCTACATTATGTTCAAAAAGATACTACTGAATTTTTTATTAACGATAGCATTAAAAAGCCTAACATAGTTTTTATTATTCTTGAAAGCTGGTCAGCAGATATGTTAAAGTGCTGTGGCGGTTACGATAGTGTTTCGCCATGTTTCGACAAAATTGCTAAAAATGGAATTCTCTTCGATAATGTAATTTCATCAGGTACAGTTTCAGATCAGGGAATGGCTGCAATATTAAGTGGTTACCCTGCACAACCAACGGTTTCAATTATTAAACAAGAATCAAAATACGACGATTTACATTGCTTTACTCATAGTTTCCAGAAAGATGGCTATTTTACATCATTTTACTTTGGTGGTCAACTAAATTATGGAAATATCAAAGGATATATTTATTATAATAATTTTGATAAAATAATAGAGCAATACGACTTTGATTCATCAATACCACAAGGTAGGTTAGGAGTACACGATGAGTTTGTGTTTGACAGGTTAATTACCGATTTAAGTACCTTTAAAGAGCCGTTTCTGAATATATACTTTACATTAAGCACTCATTCGCCTTTCGATTTCCCAATGAAATATAAATTTGGTTGGGGAGGAGAGTTAAATGGATATGTAAATTCGGTTGCTTATACTGATAGTTGTATTGGTGTTTTTTTCGATAAAGCAAAAAAGACCGAATGGTATAAAAATACAGTTTTTGTATTTATGTCAGACCATAGCCATGGAAATCCTAAAATGCGTCAATACCATGCTGCTTCGTATCGAAGAATTCCATTACTATTTACAGGAGAGCCAATTAAACAAGCATATAAAGGAAAAGTAATTCATGATATTTATGCACAACAAGATGTAACTTCCACTTTATTAGCACAATTTGGTTATAAGTATGATGAGTTTCATTGGAGCAAAAACATGATGAATCCATATACTAAGAAGTTTGCTTATTATTCATTCGATAATGGAGTTGGATGGGCTGTCCCAGATAATAACTTTGCTTACGATCACGATTTGAAAATATTTCATGCAGATTTTTTTACTCCAAATGCCAATAAAGACAGCTTAATTAAAGACGGTAAAGCATATCTTCAGGCATTATTTGAAGAATATTCGGAGTTTTGATTTTTGGACATTGAGCTTTGGTTGCTGAGTCGAAGTATCGAAATGGCGAATCACTGAAAATCTAAATCTATAACTTTTTTTTGACAGGATTTCAAGATTTCCAAGATCTTATTATCCTGTTAATCCTGTAATCCTGTCTAAATAGCACTTACATTTCTACAAATATACGACACCAAAGGGGTCGAACACTAATTAATCATTTTTCATTCCTTCATTCTTAATTATTTAACTCTTTCATTCTTTAACTTTCATCCCTTAAATATTTCCCATAACTTTATTGTATATATTGTTGGAATGTTTTACTTTTGGTAAAAAACGATTGTAAATGTTTACACTCATTTATAAACGTTTGTTGTCGGTTAATAATAAGTTAAAAATAAGGATATTAGGAAATGAATCACGATTAGCGATTTGTTAGCTGCCATTAAAAAAGATCGTCCTAATCAACAATATTCACTAATAAAAATATAAAATGAACTTACTGGAAAGAAGCTTTAAAGTTAAAGTAACCGAAGACCTAAAAATTCTTAATGGAGAAGAATTTGAAATATTTACTAGGTATATACTTGAACTTATTTTAAATGAAAAAGTAATTCATAAAGGGCAAAATCTTTATGCAAAGCCTGTTGGTTATACGGCTGATTTTGCAAATACTGAATATAAAATAATTGGTCAATCTGGTACAGATGAAGGATATTTTGATGATTTTAGCAAGCCAACTAAGGATATTAAAAGTGCCATAAAGAATCATGCTACTGCCGAGGAAGTGTATTTATTTTCTAATCGTTATGCAGGAACTGCAAGATTAGGAGATTTAAAAACTCATGCTAAAGATAATGGAGTTACTCAAAAAATTCTTCCTTATGATTCTGAAAGAATAGCGGAGGTAATATTAGATAAAATATTAGCGTCTCATATTGTAGATGAAATTTTTAAATATTTACCAACTTCATATGAACTTTTTAAAATACTTCCAAAGACATCTTTGTTGCCAGCCCATAAAGATACCTATTATGAAAGAATTGAAGAAAATAATATTATTGAAAAACTAAATCACAAGTCAATTATTCAAGCTTATGGTTTAAGCGGCATAGGTAAAACTGAAATAACATTAGGAATTGCTCAAAAAGTATCACCGCAATACGAAACTGTCTTATGGATTGACGGTGATTCAATTCAAAACTCAAAAATTAATTTTAATGCAATTAAAATTTCAAAATTTGATAAACTAATTAACCTTGCGACAATACTGGAAACATATAAAGTATTATTGATTTTTGATAATATTAATGCAGATACATTTGAAATCCAGGAGGCTTTTGTTAGGCATAATAAAAAGGATTCAAAATGTCTTATTTCATCTTTAACAAAATCTTTAGATGAAGAATATACATTTCAACTAAATGAAGTCTCAGATGACATTGCAAAAAAAATCCTATTTGGGGGAAATATTGAAGTGCAAGAAGAAGATTGCGCTAAAATTATTACATACACCGGAAAACATCCTTTAATATTAAAGATTATTCATTCTGCTGTTAAAAATAATATTTTAAATTGGGAAAGTCTAATATTAGAATTAGAAGACGTAAATCAACTTACAGATAAAGGGAAAAATCAAACAATATCTAATAGAATTATAGGAAAAATAAGACAAGCAAATGAAAAAGAATTATCAATTCTAAATTATATTAATAATCGAATAATAAGTAAGTCCATTCTTAATAAATTAATAGGAAATATTGGAGTAGAAAAATTATTAGCTAATTCCATTATTGGAAAAGACAATTCTAAATACTATAGCATACACCAAATAATACTTGATTCAATTAAAACTGAAGTAACAAATACCCAATGGCTAAATGAATTTTATACAAAAATAAAGAGTTATTTAATAGAGCATAACGAAATAAAAGATATTGGTTTTTATTGTTTTATTTTTAATCACAAAGACTTACTGTTTAGTATATTTGATAAAGCCAGTGATATAGAATTTAAACGCATTATTATTTATTCTATAATCCAATCCACTGACATTAAAAATTCTTCTCAAATTGACTCCCTTGTTGAAAAAGCACAGATGCTAATTGAAGAAAATAAAAGCTATTATGAAAATCTTTTATCAATTGAATTAGGCGAAATAAAATTACTAAAAATTGATAAGAAAAAAGATAAAGAGAAGTATGAATTAGAAGCTAAAAATGAGATTGACTCATTAAATAAATTATTAGCATCACTAAATGATAAAGCACATAAATCAACAATTTTACATCATATAGGTAAATTATATTTCAAAATAGGAGAAGATGCAATTGCTTTAGGTAAGTTTGAAGAGGTTTTAGAGTTAAAACCTAATGACACATTTGCTTTGCTCCAGATTGCAAGAATATCAAGCAATGCAAAAAATGATAAAAGAGTCAAAGAAATAACCGCTTATATTTTTAGTCTTTCTGAATGTCCTCTTTCCATTTTATTATCGTTTTATGAGCTAATTTCAAACAATAATTATTCTGGATTAAAGTCAACTCATATTGATAAACAAATTGATTTATTCACCGCAAAAATAATTGAAGCAATAGATTCAAGGTACGATCAACCATATAATATTTTAGGAAAAATTAGTAGTCACTTATCTTACAATTTTCCGGAATATTTTGAAACAATTGTTAATAATTTGCCTACACCATCAAACATTGACTTTAATGAAAATCTTCGGTTTAATTTTGCTATAACTTTAGTTAGTTATTATAAATATTTAAAGTATAACGGGGGAAAAGAAAAAAATGAATCTAAAATGGAGAAAACTCTATCATTGGCAAAGATTAATTTTGAATTATCAGATTTAGATACAGACTTTAAAAAGGCCACATATGTTGATTTATTAATTGAAGCAATGGAGTTTGATCTAGCATTAGAAAAAGCATTGGAATTTGAAGATGAAAATGAATTCAATTTTCAAAAACTTAGTAAAATTTATAGAGGTCAAGGTGATAACTCAAAAGCGATAGAAAATATTGATAAAGCTATTCAATTTCATAAAAATTCCGGTAAAAATACTTTGGCATATATAGCTGCATTCTTAAACGATAAAGCAGAAGCTGAAAATGGGGATAATAATATAGTTTGTTTAACAACTTTAAAGGAGGCTATAGAAAAGCAACCAACTCAAAAAACAAAAGACCAGTGGACAATAAAACTTGATAAATGGACAGAAAAATTTAACGGCAGCTAATCGAGTAGATGGCTGACGGTCAAATGACCGCCAGTACACCTCTCACACCACTGTACGTACG
>Ga0154347_1157_pt2 | contig 14437 bp, 9 predicted proteins | sample RifGroA2_FD_115875 | JGI IMG/M metagenome (GOLD analysis project Ga0154347, IMG submission 115875) | Bacteroidetes bacterium GWA2_31_9
AATGGAGACGAAGCAGATGTAAGAGAATTACTTACAAATACAACATCTGGACTCTTAAAAGCATTTTTTGGCAACAATAAAATAGTTGTTATTGACGAAGCACAGCGAGTAAGCAATATTGGGCTAACTCTAAAACTTATAACCGACCAAATCAAAGAAATTCAGGTTATTGCAACAGGTTCATCAGCATTTGAGTTATCAAATTCAATAAACGAACCACTAACAGGAAGAAAATACGAATTTTATTTATACCCTTTTTCGTTCGGCGAAATGGTAAATGAAAATAATTTGTTATCCGAAAAACGATTATTAGAACATCGTTTAATATATGGTTACTATCCCGAAATAGTTGTAAATCAGGGCAGAGAAATAGAACTGCTTAAGTTATTAACTAATAGCTATTTATATAAAGACTTATTGATGCTTGAAGGAATTAAAAAGCCATTTTTACTTGAAAAAATATTAAAAGCTTTAGCACTTCAAGTTGGAAGCGAGGTTTCATTTAACGAAATTGGAAATTTGGTACAGGCAAAAAGTGAAACGGTAGAAAAATATGTAAGTTTGTTAGAAAAGGTTTATGTTATTTTTACTTTAAATGCTTACAGTCGTAATGTTAGAAACGAAATTCGCAAGGGGAAAAAAATATATTTTTACGATAATGGTGTACGTAATACAATAATAGGAAATTTTAATCCAATAAATTCGAGAACCGACATTGGAGCATTATGGGAAAATTATATTATAAGTGAACGCATCAAATACCTTAATAATAAAAATGAAAATGTTTCAAATTATTTCTGGCGTACAACACAACAGCAAGAAATTGATTATATTGAGGAAATTGAAGGAAATCTAAATGCCTATGAATTAAAGTGGAAAAAAGATAAAGTTCATTTTCCTACAACCTTTAAAAATGCTTATCCCAATTGTGATTACAAACTGATAAACAATGATAATTTTTTTGAATTTTTAATGTAAAATACTTCAACCAAACCCAAACCGAAATGCGTAAAAAATATAAGCCTTATTATTGGGAGGCGTTTGTGTTGGTGGAGTAGGTTTTATTGTTTATTTTTGTTTGTAAACGATTAATAGAAATTTATACCGTCATGGCTATATTTGAATTTAACGAAATTGAAACTATAATTGGAAAAGATTCCATTATTTGGAACGATATTTTTCTATCTTTCGGAGGTATTGTTTTAGGTTTTTTATTATCTGAGGGCAAATCACTGTTAAATAGCAAAAAAGAGATTAAAAAAATTGGGAAATCGTTTGATTTTGAAATATTTGCATTAAAATATCCTCTTGGGAAACAGATAGTTGCAATAAATGACGTAAAAAGGTCTTTATCAAATTATGAAAATATTACACCGTCATTATTTATTGTCAAAAACTTGGAATATGTAAAATCCTTAGATCGTAGATTAGTAAATGAATATCTTAAAAATAAATACGGAAAAGAAGATTTAAAAAGAATTAGATTAATTTATAATTCGCTCAATGTAATAGATTTAGAAATGGAGCGGTATATGAAATTTTATGAAGAATTTAATTTAAACTTAAATAATAATTATAATCAATTTAGATCTACACTTAATGAATATGCACGATCTTCTTCAGAATTTAATTTGCTAATAAAAAGTAATGGTGAGAAAGATAATTACATTGATAGTATAATTGAATTATTTAAAAATACTGTTTTCAAAGAAGATGTTTTATCGAATATTATGCCATTAGAATCTTCGCTTCTTGAAAAATTAATTCCAATTAATTTAAATAATTTTGGACATCCTTATTATAGTACGAGTAGACATTTAAATCAAAAGGCTTTTGATATAATTATGAATATTAAAATTGATAATCAGTCATTTATCAGAAAACTTGATAATATAATAAAATCATTAAGTAATTGTTACGAAATAATATACAATCAAAAATTATCGGATACTGACCTACAGCACACTTAAATTTGCAACCAAAATGTAAAATTCCTAACAGTTTGTAACTGTTAAATAAAAATACTAAATCCTTGTCTTGTCATTATTTTTCACTTGTAACCCAATCCCTTGTCTCAATCAGTTGTTTTCATCCAAAACCACAAAAAATCACAAAGTCTTTACGCAAAGCTCACAAATAGCAGAAATTAAGGCATATACAGCTTTGAGTTCTCTGCGATTTACTCTGCGTTCTTTGCGGTTAAAAAAAACGAAATGCAAAAAAAATGAGCTTTTTGTGTTGATGGAGCAAAAAATATAATATTTCCCAAATAAATTAATTCGATTAAGCAAAATAATTTTATATTGCTTATTCTAATTAAGCATTTTATGTTATATTTGCTTTTTTAAATTAAGCAAAATGGAAACTCTCAGGTTAAAGCATTTGAAAAAAATAGCGGCAATAAGTACCGAATTTGAAAGAGAAATTATTTCGAGAATCCACTGGGACGAACGCCTTATTTGCATTAAAGGTCAACGAGGAGTTGGCAAAACAACTGCCATGCTTCAATACATTAAAAAGAACTTTAAAAACGATACCAAAGCCTTATATGTAAGCCTCGATGACCTTTACTTTACAGAGCACAACTTGGTAAATTTTGCCGAACAATTTGTTGCAAATGGCGGAGAATATCTTTTTCTTGATGAAGTTCACCGATACAATAACTGGGCATCAGAATTGAAAAATATTTACGACGATATGCCCGAACTTAATGTCGTTTTTACAGGCTCATCGCTTCTTCAATTGCATAATTCAAAAGGCGACCTTAGCCGTAGAGCTGCATTTTACAGCATGTCGGGTTTATCTTTACGTGAGTTTATAAATTTTACTTTAAAAAAAGATTTTCAAAAATTAGCTTTAGCTGAAATACTTAAAAATCATACAAGTATAGCACTTGAATTAAAAAATGAATTTAAGCCGTTAGTCGTTTTTAAGCAATACCTTCAATCTGGATATTTTCCTTTTTTTGTCGAATATCCTAAAACTTTTAATCAAAGGGTCGAAGAAATTATAAATACAACTATTGATGTTGATATTATGCAATTAAAAGGTATTAATTTATCAGGAATTTCAAAGCTGAAACAATTACTATATATTATTGCCCAATCAGTTCCATTTAAACCAAATATAGTAAAGTTGAGTGAAAGAATAGGTGTAAATCGAAATACACTTATTACATATATAAGCCATCTTGAACAGTCTGGTATTTTAAATTCGATTTATGCTTCAGCTCAAGGTATTGGTGTATTACAAAAACCCGAAAAAATATATCTCGAAAATACTTGTTTTAATTATGCTCTTAGCGAAAAACAACCCGATATTGGAAATCTCAGAGAAACATTTTTTCTAAATCAAGTGAAAGAAAAACATACAGTTACGCACACCGAAAAGGGTGATTTTTTAGTTGACGATAAATTTACATTTGAAATTGGTGGAAGCAACAAAGGAATGAAACAGATTTCAGGAATATCTAATGGATATATTGCTGTTGATGATATAGAAATAGGAATTGATAAGAAAATTCCGCTATGGTTATTTGGTTTTTTATACTAAAAAAATAAATAACTACAAACATTCGCAAATCATTCAACCAAACCCAAGCCGAAATGCCTAAAAATATGAGCCTTATTATTGGATCGTGGTGCTTTCTGTGTTAAAATTTTGGTTATTAGATATAACTATACCCCCTAAATAATTACATATATTTTTAAATAAAACACCTGATGCAGGCAAAAACAACGTAGCAAATTACTAATTTTATACGAATTAAAAATTTACACCCAATGTTAGTTGTAAATTTTATTTTTTAATGCGTTTTCAAGATAGAATTCCTTAATTCCAAACATCTGTTTCAAATTGCTTATTTTTTCAATAATCTTATCTTCTTTTTTTGGTATACTCTTTTTAACTCCCACAATTATAACATTTTTATGAGTATGTTCATCTGAAATAAATTCAAAAATCTGTGTTTTATATCCAAAAAATTCCAAAACCAAACCTCTTAATGTATCTGTAACAGTTTCAGCCATTCTTTCTTCTAAAATTCCATATTTTGTTATCAGGTTCAACTCATTATGAATATTTAATTCTTTACGGATTTGTTTGTGGCAACAAGGTGCAACAACAATTATTGAAGCTCCTAAACTGATTCCTTTGTAAATCGCATCATCTGTAGCAGTATCGCAAGCATGAAGAGCTATAAGTACGTCTATTTTTGGAATCTGAAAGCTTTTAATATCTCCTGTATGAAAGTGTAAATTTTTGAAATTACATTTTTCGGCAATATTATTACAAAGATTTACAAGCTCTTTCCTTATTTCTACTCCAGTAACACTGGCATTGAATTTAAGTATATTGTTCAGAAAATCATAGGTTGCAAAAGTGAGGTATCCTTTTCCAGATCCCATATCTACAATATTGATACTTTTCTCTTTTGATAATTCGGAGTCTTTAATAACAGCATCAATAGTTTCGATATATTTATTTATTTGTTTGTATTTACTTTGCATACCTTGAATTACAGTATTTGCTTGATTTGTAATACCAAGTTCTCGTAAATATATGTTGTTTTCGATATTGATTATTCTGTGTTTCAACTTATTGTGTTCTTTTGAAATAGTTTCTGTACATGTTGGTTTACCGTAGTTTAATTGAGCTTTCATTTTTTTATTATAACTAAGTTGAATATCATTGTGCTGAGTGTATAAAACAGCGTTTTTAAAATCAATCTCTAATGTATTTAGCAGTTGATTTTCGACTTCTTCGATTGAAAAATTTTTCGTTATATTTTTTGTCGTATATTCAAAAACAAATGAAAACTTTTCTTCTTTTTTAATCGTAACTAATTTTACAAAAATTCTTTTGATATCGCTATCTTTTTTAACCGATTTACTAACGATTAACTTTTTAAAAGTATTATTAGAATATGCTTTTCGTATTTCCTCTATAAATGTTTGTAAATTTGTGTCCATTTAATTTGTTTTTTTAGTTAAAAATCTTGTTTTGTTTCCGGTTACAAAGTTGATGTTCAATAGTGAGAGGTGGAAAATGTATGTCGCAAAACTTTTGTCGCTTGAAAAATCAAGGCATTTAGACGCAGTCTTTGTCAATCCGCTAAGTGGCTGGTTTTATAGTTTATGAGTAAATTGTTTCAATTCTTTCAATTGCCATTGTCTTTCGTCAGATACTTTGTTGACTTTATCTGGAAAAACTAACTGAATAGTTTTTATAGCATAGTCAGAGCAGACCATCGCATGTTCGCTCATATGTCCAACCCCAACAGCTTGTCCAGAAGACCTGATTGCACTTTTTGCTATTTCTGTTTTACATTTTCTTGCAATTGCGTGTATTTTAAATCCTGCTTGTCTGACTTCATGGACACTTGCTTTTCCAATCTGCCATAATTCATTTGTTTTAAAACCATTTTCAATTACTGTTGTGTCGTATTTTTCAAATTCTGAGAAATGTAAAATATGTTTTGCACAATTAATTGCCCATTTAGCCAAGTCAATTTGGTCTGTTTGTTCATACAGCTTATCAATTTCCAACCTTAAGTTTGTGTCGTCAACTATTTTAATCTTTGTTTTTGTGGCCATTTCCTAAAACTTAATATTTCTACGTTTTTTTTATAAACTTACCCCTAACGTAATAGTGTTTTACAAATCGGTTCCAAACAAAAAGAAGAATTTAAAATACTTATCACTTTATGCTATCAATTTTCATTTCTTGTTTATGGGCTAAAACAGAATCAATTTTATTCAGCAGAAGCTTTGTTTCACTGTCATTTCCAAGCCTATATGCTTCTTCGGCATTTAGTTTTGCTTTATCGTACATTTTATTTTTATAAAGTAATGAGGCATAAGTATCGAGCCATTGCCAATTTTTTTCATATTTTATGGTGGTTTCTGACCATAATAATGCGTTTTTTAGTAATATTGAATCGTCTGAAAGAATATAAACTTCCCATGCAGTTGCGTTTAGTGCATTACATTCAGGGTTATCAACCCAAACAAAGTTTTTATTAAATTCATTAAGAAGGATTGTTAACGAATCAGCACCTATATCAGCACTGCTTACCAATCTATTATCAGAAATATAAAATACTGATTGAAATTTTTGAATTTTCACAATTCTTTCAAAAGAAGCATAATTTAGCGAAAGACTCCAAATAGCCGAATTCAAATATTTTGAAAAACTGAATAAACATAATATACATAATATAATTACTGTTTTATTAATCAATGGTCTAATTAATTTGCGTTTAAAGAAGACTATTATTCCTGAAATTAACATCAAAACTATAGAAACATAAAAAAGCATAGATGCTCCGGGCCAATGCTGAAGTTTAAACAACATTGTCATTAGACAAAGAGCTACCGAAACTCCTAATATATATTCAAGCCATGATGAGGTTGATTTCATTTTCTTAACAAGTAAAAAATATGTTGTCATCATTAATAAGCTTATTATAAACATTGGACCCGCCCCAGGCCAATGCTGTGCTTTAAGCATATATCCTAAAAAAAAGAATGCCAAAGAAATTTTGAAAATATAGGCAAGTATTTTATGATATGTTAAAGCTGTTCCAAAAGCATCGTCGGTACGTTTAATTTCGTAATCAAACTGCACCGGAATAAACAAATTCAGAAGGTAATGCAGAAATAAAAAGAAAAATCCTAATACCATAATTATTCCACCACCCGAAATTGCAAAAGTTCTCATTAATAGGGCAATTACAATCATGCTCCAGCAAACCCAATTTATCACAGAATCGGCTCGGTAATAAAACTCCTGCATTGAAATATAAAACGACTTTATGCCAATTTTAAGTTTTCCAAATTGAAAATAAAACATCGAAAGCATTGAAATAAAGAAAATTACAAGCGATACCATTGGAGATATAAACAAACCTCCAGTAATTAAAATTATAAAAAACATAACTATACCAAGAGTTCTGAAAAACTGCATGTACTCCATAATTGGCAAAATTTCGTCTTGTTTTTTATAACCCTCTCGTAATAAATCTTTTATTTTAACATTGTAATTATTTATTCCTTCAGTATTTGACTTATCGTTTAGTAAAAGGTTTTCTTCTTTTTCGTTCATAGCTTTCGAGAGTTGCAAAAATCTGTCGATATAGTCAGTTAACTTGCTGAAACGCAAACGTGAAGCAATAACCGAGAGGAAAAATGCCGCACAAAACAATGTCTGATAACTTAACAATACTAATATTCCATTTTTATCAAAAATATATTTAAACGATTCAGAAATATCCTCACCCGAATAATCAATATAATAGCCGAATATTTTGAATAAGTGAAAGTTAAATTTTGTCATAAAATCAACAGTAAAATTACCTGCCGAAACCAAAGTCAAATAACCGCTAAATGCTAATGCTCCAAACAATGCAGCCTCAATTACATAGGCATTCATTCTGTCATTTTCTGATTTAAGATTAACTTCAAGGTTTATAATTTCTTCATCGTTTTGCTCTGGGGTGAGTTCGCCCGATAATTCCCTATGTTCTCTATCTTCAATTTGTTGCTTAATATTACCATAAGAAGGAACTTGTTTAGAAAAATTTGTTTGTAAAACCAACAAATAAATCCCATAAACTACTGCCAATAAGGCTGCTCCTATCCCATCAGTTTGTAATTGCTTTACTAAAAGAACAATTGTAGAACCAGTTATTATTAATATAAAAATCAACAGGTAATGCCATGCAGTATTTTTAATTTTAATACGAATGTTTGTAATATTGATTTTTGAAATAAGGGATTGTGTTTTAAAAATTATTTTCTTATCTCTGTAAAATGCATAAATAAAGATTATTACAGGTAAAATCACAGCTTGAATTAAAAAATATATAAAAATATCTCCATCATTATTGAAAAATTGCAAAAGACCTTTTTGGAAAGCAAATAAAACAATACATCTTAATACAAAATCATAAATAATTGGTCTGGTACTAGCCGGAACATATACCTCGGTTCTAAAACGATTTTCCTTTTTTTGTTTATACCAATTTTCTGCTGTTTTTTGAGATTCTTTTCTAATTTCCTGATTGGTCGAAATTAATTGAACAATTTCTTCAAACAACTTATAATTAAATGTTTCCGGAATATAACTTTCAGAATTTTCGTAAATAGTTTTATATAATTCTAGTAAAGAAATGAATTCTTTCTTATCCTCATCAGAAACATTTTTTATAAGATTTTGGACATCAATAAACTCTTTGATTTTTTTTGAAACAATTTTTCCGGAATTTATTTCTGCATTTACGGTTCCAGAAAGTTCCCTTTTTTCATAAATAGATAATACCGTTTCTCTCCAACTAATCCACGATGTTGTTGACTTAATTGAAGATTTTTTAATTAAAAAAAGAATAACTGAAGCTGATATTTGTAAATGGTTTTTCATTACTTCAAAATTTTCAAATAATTATTTAAGCAAATTTAAACTAATTTGAGTAATGTTAAAATAAAAACAAATTATTGTTATTCAGCCTAATATAAAACATTACAAAAAAAGGCGATTAAAATAATCACCTTTTAAAAATCTTTTAAAAAATCAAGAATGATGTTCGTTAAAAATCTGAAGCCTTTTTCCTAAAGTTTCCATTTGATCGAAACCAACTTGCGAAACGCAAGCTCTTAAACCTTCGGTATGCTCGCTTCCTGTAATTTCAAGAGATAATGCACATATTCCATAATATAAAAGTCGCTCAATTAATTCTGAACCCGACATATTTTTATATGAAAAAGTGAAATAAAAACCGTCAGCAAGTGGTAAATCCTCGTCTTTATCGTAAACAATTGTAAATCCATTATTAACAAATAGTTGCTTCATTATTTTTGCTCTCTCACCATATTCCTTTACATCTTCAATAAAATTGTAACTGCCATCATTAACAGCCTCAAACATTGCTGCTAAAGCATATTGTGCAGAATGTGCAGCACCCGCAGATAATGAATAAACTGAGCCATATATCATTGCATAGCCAAGCTTATCTGAAACAAAAAATCTTTTTAAATCGGGAAAACTTCTGTCAAATAATTTATCACTTATTACTACTACACCTATTCTTTGTCCGGCATAGCTAAAAGCTTTTGAACTTGATATTAGTAAAATAAAATTGTCGGTATATTTAGCCACCGTTGGTTGAAAAGGAGGAACTCCCGGTTTAGAATAGTCGCTCCTGAAATCCATTCCAAAATATGCAAGATCTTCCATTACAATTATATCATACTTATTGGCAACATCTGCAATTATTCTTAGTTCAGTGTCGGTAAAACAAATCCATGATGGATTATTAGGATTTGAATATATTAATGTTGAAATATTTCCTTTTGAACAATATGACTCTAATTTGTCTTTTAATTTTTCGCCTCTGTAATTATATACGTCGAATGTTTCGTATTTTAAGCCTAAAACTCTATGTTGTTGTTTTTGAACTGGAAATCCTGGATCAATAAATAATGTTGTATCTTTATTTACATCTCTTCTGCAAGTAATTAAAAAAGTTGCTATTGCTCCTTGCATCGAACCAACAGTTGGAATACAATGTTCGAAAGTGACATCAATATCAAGAAATAATTTTGCAAAACGTGATGTTTCAAATTTAAGTTCTTCTAAGCCTTCAATCATTGGATATTTGGAAGCTACTCCTCTTTTTAAAGCAGCAATTTCGGCATTAGTCCCAACTTCAGGTGGAGTTAAGCCCGGAACTCCCATTTCCATACGAACAAATTTTTTGCTTGTAGCTTTTTCAATTTTATTTACAAGTCTGACTAATTCTCGAATTGTAGTTTTACCCATATCGGTTAATCCACTTTCGCTAACTTTCGATCGAACTATTTCAAAATCAATTGGAGTATCTGTATGCTTAAAATCTATCATAAAATCCTTAATTATCTAGGCAATATTAGCTAAATTTTAAGAGATATAAAATTAATTTTAATGCCTTTTCGGGTTTTCCTTTATAATAAACAAATTTTTATAAACACAATCTCAAACCTTCTATTTTTCTTATTAGTAGCTGTTTGAAAGTGCTTAAATCGTTAAATTAATTCCAAAAAATATTTTTAAAAGGTTATTAATGTTATTGAGCAAAAATTTATATTAATAGTGTTTATACCGAACTAGAAAATAGTGTTTTTTTAGAAATATCAAATTTCAACCGAGCTTGCGAGCTCAACGAAGTTAAACTTCAAAAATGAAATAAATCTCAAATTACATTTCGACAAATGCAATGCGTCGCAATTACCTAATAGCCAAACCGTTTTGAAAATTGGAATTTTTAGAATTGAAATTTGTTTGACATTTGTTTTTTGATTTTTTGGAGTTTTTCAGAAACATTATTTATAATATTTCCGCAACCATTATTCCACTCACTTTTGAATTTTTATTAAGATATTCTTTTAATGTAACGTCTGATATAATTACGTTTTTAAACTTGCTTGAAGCATGTAAAAGATATAATTCATTATTTTTCCAGTATGTAAGACCAACATGCGAAACATCAAGTCCCTCGGTTGTTGTTGTAAAAACAATAATATTTCCGTGCTTTATTTTTGTTTTATAATCGTCGAATTTATTTTTTGGCAAGTAATATATTTGATTTTTATTCAGATTATTTTCTACAATTTTCATTTCATTAAAAAAAGATGTATCCTTTAATTGTGGATAAAAACTGCGATTTTGGGTCATGTAATTTATTGTTTTGCTATACTTTACAGAATCAATTAAAGCAGTCACGTCTTTAAGATTTCCTCTTCTGGTATTATCCAAAAGCCATTCAGAAAAGTAATGTAATCGCGACGGAAATAATAACTTTTTCCCATCTCTGTACTTTATATTTTCGACTTCTTCTATAAAAGAACAAAAGTCTAATTTTGACGTTCTTATCGTTTTATAAATTGCTAAAACAGTTTCAACATAAGTTACACAATCTAATTCAGAAAAATTAATTAAAATTTTATTTTGTGAGCTTTTGCCTCTGTTACCAGATCCATATTTTGTATTAATAAAACAATTTGCAACATCAATTATTGATATTGTGGAATCGTTAAAATGAGTCATTAAGCTATCAGTAATTTTATAATAAAGCAAACTATCCGTTGAAGTATAGCTAACACGATTTGAATCTAAGCAATTATTCGATTTCAAAAGAGTATCAATATTTTGACTTTGAACAAAAAAAGCTAATACAATAAGGGCAAGCACAATAGAGCTTTTTAGCATAAATTATGAAATATAAAATTTTAATTCATGAAATTATAAAATATTCTCTAATTATCATTTATTTCTTAGTAATTCTATAAGTAAAAATTTCAAAATAACTTCCTCAATTAATTCAAAATTAAATATAATTATCCTTTTTCTCTTCGACTTAAATAAGTCAAACAAACTAAACAAGTAAATTGTGGATTTTATTATGAAAGTTTTACTAAATCATTGTTTAGACTTTTTTTTCAAAGCAAATTATTCTCAAATTTTTATTCTAAATTTGTTTAAAAAATACAGTGCCCTATCTTAAAGCAAATAACAGAATTAAACTTATTATAAATGTATTTTCTTTAATACTATTTATTTCATTTAGTTCATACTCAAGCAATAATATAATCCTTAATGGATCTGAAAATGTTGCTACTGTGTTTAAGAAAATATCATTCTATACAGATTCATTAGGCATTATAGATTATAATAAGGCATACTTAAAGTTTTTAAATAATGAGTTTAATCAGAATTGTGAAAATATTATTGCAAATAACCAGAGTGCTAAAGAAATATGGTTTGCATGCAAAATATTAAATAGCTCGGAAACTTCCGAAAACTACATTATTCAATTTCCTAAATGGGACACGATAAAGGTTTTTGCATATAATAATGATTCTGTTACCTATAAATTTACCACAGGAGGGAGTTTTAATGTTGACCAAAAAGAAATTAAAGACTCACGAAATTTAATTAAATTAAATATAAAACCAAGCGATGAAATTATTTTACTGATTAAGATTTCTGGGAAATTTTCAATTACTAAATCTTATGATATAAAATTTGATATTTCTAATGAAGTCTCATTTTACAGAAGCGATTCTATTGAAAGGTATTTTCAAGGAATATTTCTTGGAGTTATAATAATCATGGTTTTATATAATTTATTTTTGTTTTTATCAATCAGGCATATTAGTTATCTTTATTACGTATTTATGCTTTTAGGTAGTGCATTTATATGGATAAGTAACTTTCGTTATCAGTACGAATATTTTTTTACATGGATAGCACCAAACACAACAACTAGTTACGAATTGTTTATTTCAGCATTCTTTGGTGTTTTTCTAATTCTATTTACAAAAAGTTTTCTTGACACAAAAAGTAAGTTTAAAAAGTGGAATATTTACCTAAACATTCTTATCATTATAATTGCCGTAATTCCAATAATGTCATTTTTATTTGAACCACTTTCTGATATTTGTTTTTTTGCATCTTTCCTAAGTGGAATTTTAGCCTTTATATCAATCCTTATTGTTTCAATTTATACTGTGATAAAAAAAATTCGTCCAGCTAGATATTTCCTTTTAGCAAATATTTTCTTTAGTTCAGGAACAATAATATTTATTCTAAGTAATCTGAAATTAATACCTAATAATTATTTTACATTTCATGGAATGCAATTTGGAAATATTTTAGAAATAGCTTTGTTTTCGCTTGCACTAGCTGATAGAATAAATATATTAAAAAAAGAAAATGAGAAAAATCAACAACAAATCATTCACCACCTTATTGAAAATGAAAAATTAAAAGATAAAGTAAACAGAGAACTTGAAAAAAAAGTAAAAGAACGAACTGCTGAAATAAACCAACAAAAAGAAGAAATTGAGGCTCAACGTGACGAAATTGAATCACAAAGAGACCTAGTTACTTTACAAAAAAACCATATTGAAGAAATTCATAAAGAAGTAACTGACAGTATTAATTATGCAAAAAGAATTCAAGAAGCTGTTTTACCAATTAGTATTTCTTCCCGAGAATTTTTAGGAGAACATTTTATTCTGTTTCGTCCAAAAGACATCGTAAGTGGCGACTTCTACTGGTTTTATAAAGTTAATAATTCCTTAATTTATGCTGTTGCCGATTGTACGGGGCATGGAGTTCCGGGAGCATTTATGAGTATGCTTGGCATTTCGTTTTTGAATGAAATTGTACGTAAAAACGAAATTGTTATTGCAAATGAAGTATTAAACGAACTTCGAAAAGAAATTATAAACGCTTTACAACAAAAAGGACATTCTGGCGAGCAAAAAGACGGTATGGATATGTCGTTAATAGTAATCAACCAACCTCCCAAAAGTTCCGAACGTTTAGAAAGGTCGGAACTTTACCACGCTCAATGGGCTGGAGCAAATAATCCGCTTTGGCTCGTTCGTACTGTAACACAATCCTCTGGATTGTTGTTCGAACCAGAGGTTCGTGATACAGATTTTCCAAATTTGGAAAATCTTGAGGAACATATGAACCAGAGGTTCGTGTTACAGGAAGTAAAGCCCGACAAAATGCCGATTGCTATTTATGAGAAAATGGATAGTTTCACAAACCACGAAATACAACTACATTCGGGCGATACACTGTACCTAATGAGCGATGGATACCAAGATCAATTCGGTGGACCAAATGGCAAAAAGTTTCTTTCTAAAAATTTAAAACAATTAATTCTTACAAATTGTCAATTGCCAATGGAAGAACAAAAACTAATTCTTGAAAAAACATTAGATAATTGGATTGGGAAAGGCGAACAAATTGACGATATAACAATACTTGGATTAAAAATATAAGATTAAAATAATGTTTAAACTAAAAACAAAACTACTGCTATTTATTTTCATTGCTTTTATAACAATAGCAAAATCTGAGAATATAAAAGATTCGCTAGAATGTATTGAAAAAAACGATACAAATTATGTATTATGCCTCACAGGAAAGGCTGAGAAATTGAAAAACAACAGCGAAAAAGCAATTGAAATTGCTAAAAAAGCATTTACTCTTTCAAAAACTTTAAACTATTTTACAGGAATAGACAAAAGCATATCTGTACTAATTACAAATATGGAATTTGTTGGTAAAAACAACGAAGCTATTGAGTTATTAAAAGAAGTGCTTCCTCTTTACATAAAAAAAGACGATAAATACAGGCTTGCAACAATCAATAACAATTTAGGAGTTCTAAATCGTAAAATTGGAAAATACGACATTTCAATTGAATATATTATTGAAGCACTTAATGCTTACGAATTAATTTCCGACAGTCTTGGAATTGCTCAATGCCTTAATAATCTCGGTGTTACTTACCAATACACTGGCGAGTACAAAACATCAATTGAGTATTTTGAAAAATCCAAGCAAATAAAGATTCTATTAAAAGATACCATTGGAATTGCAA
>Ga0154347_1254_pt1 | contig 14417 bp, 6 predicted proteins | sample RifGroA2_FD_115875 | JGI IMG/M metagenome (GOLD analysis project Ga0154347, IMG submission 115875) | Bacteroidetes bacterium GWA2_31_9
AATTTGAAAGAGCTTTTATAGATTGGTGTGGAAACAATGAACAAACAGACGATGTATGTATAATTGGAATAAAAATTTAAAATAATGGAAAACTTAAAAATAAAACTTTACGGATATATACCAGTAAATAAACAGCAGTTTCTTTTTGGATACATATTTTTTTCACTTATTTTTTTAGTTTTAACGATATATTTTTCATTTCATAACTTAGAAACACCCGAAAATCCAAATTATTATACAAAATTATTTTTTGAAAATTATCATCTTTTTTGGTCTATAATGCTATTTTGGACAGTTCTTGAAGGAATGTTTTTTTGGAATAAATTTACTAAAAAACAATTAAATATTATTTTGGAGCAAAAAGCTAAAATCGAAAACCAAAACAATGAATTAAACACACAAAAAGAGGAAATTACTGCCCAAAGAGATGAAATTGAGACACAACGTGATGAGCTTGTTTTTCAGCGTGACACTATTCTTGAACAAAAAAAGGAAATTACTGATAGCATTAATTATGCTTATCGAATCCAGAAAGCTATCTTACCTCCAGACCATTATATTAAAGAATGTTTACCTGAAAATTTTATTTTTTATCGACCTAAAGATGTTGTAAGTGGTGATTTTTATTTCATCGAAAAACATGAAAATGAAGTAATTTTTTCTGCCGTAGATTGCACCGGACATGGCGTTCCAGGTGCAATGATGTCGGTTATTGGATACAATTTATTATCGCAAGCAGTAAAAATAAATCATTTAACAAAACCTTCCGAAATATTAACATTTTTAGATGCTGGTGTTACAGAAACATTACGTCAAACATTTGGCGAAAGTGGCGTGAACGATGGAATGGACATCGCAATATGTAGCTTAAATACTGAAACCTTGGTTTTGCAATATTCAGGTGCATATAATACACTCGTATATATCAGTAATTCAGAACTATTTGAGATAAAAGCCGACAAATTTCCAATAGGTGTCAATTACGATGGACTAGCAGATAATTACACAAATCAAACTGTAAATCTTAAAAAAGGAGATTTACTGTATATGTATTCCGATGGTTATGCCGATCAGTTTGGTGGTGAAAAAGGTAAAAAATTTAAATATAAACCGCTGAAAGAATTATTATTATCAGTTAGAAATGAAACAATGCAAAATCAACAGGCAATTATCGAAAAAACTTTCAATGACTGGAAAAAAGATCAAGAACAAGTTGATGATGTTTTAATTTTTGGAGTTAGAATATAAAATGCAAAAAATTAAATCCACAATATTATTGCTTTTAAGCATTTGTTACAGTTTGCATTATTATGCTCAGTCTGAAACCGACAGTCTTATTAATTTAATTAATAAAACAAATGAAGATACAACCAAAATAAACCTATATAATGAGTTATGTTGGGTAATTTATACAGATAATCCGTTAGAAGCTAAAAAGTATGGAAATCTGGCAATTGAACTTGCAAAAAAAATAAATTTTGAAACTGGTTTATCAGAAGCTTATAACAAAATGGGTATTTTAGAAAAAGAAACTGGTAATTATCAAGAAGCTTTAGATTATTATCAACTTTCGATGGATTTGTCTGTGAAACTGAAAGATAGTCTAGGTATTTGTATGCTTTATAATAATATTGGAAACGTCTATAAATCAAAAGGAGATTATCCTTTAGCACTCGAAAACCTATTTAATGCAATTAAATTTAACGAACTTCTTAAACGCGTAGATGGACAAGCAGATGGACTTGTAAATATTGGTCTTATTTACGATGACCTTAAAAACAACGAGTTAGCACTTAAATATCTTGAACAATCATTAGCTTTAGCAACAAAAATTAATGATAAAAAGCGTACATCCAGAGCATTAATGAATATTGGAAATCTTTATTCAGGAGGCAAAAATGATGATAAGCAAAAGGCTTTAGATTATTATAATCAAGCATTAAATATTGATGCTGAATCGGGCGATAAACGAGGACAAAGCATGTGTCTTAATAATATTGGAGCAGTTTATTTCGATTTAGGTCAATGGCAAAAAGCTGAAGAATATTATTTCAAGTCGCTTAAAATTAAAGAAGAAACAGGCGATAGAAAAGGTATAGCAGTAATTAATGAAAATTTGGCTTTTATTGAACAAGAAAAAAAAGACTATAAAAAAGCAAATTTTTATTTTTCAAAGGCACTTTCAATTATTGATTCAATTGGAAATATGGGATTAAAAATATCATTATTGCAATCATTAGCAGATAACTACTATTTGATGAAGGATTATAAAACATCTGCCGAAACACTTAAAACCTTATTCCAACTTAACGATAGCATTTTTAATTCCGAAATGACCAGCCAGCTTTCTGAAATGCAGGCTAAATACGAAACCGAAAAAAAAGATAAGGAAATTCTTGTACTTCAAAAAAATAAAGAAATTCAGGATAAAGAAATAGGTCGTCAAAAAGTTGTAAGAAACTCAATAATTGGATTCTCAGCATTAATCTTATTGTTACTGATAGGAAGCATAATTGCATTTAAAGAAAAGAAAAAAGCAAACATAAAACTTGCATTACAGAACGAAGAAATAATGCAGCAAAAAGAAGAAATTGAAACACAAAGAGATTTGTTAACTGTTAGAAACGAAGAAATCCTTCAGAATCAAGAAGAGATAATTGCACAGCGAGATGAGATAGAAGCACAGCGTGATACAGTTATAAAACAACGCGACCAAATCGAAGAAATACACAAAGAAGTAACTGATAGTATAAATTATGCTAAGCGTATTCAAGAAGCTATGCTCCCCGATTTAGAAAGTGAGAAAGTGAGTGGGGGAGAAAGTGAGTATGAAAATGAAAGTGCGAAAGTGAGAGAGGGAGAAAGTGAGAACCAGCACATTGTTTCACAGTCCCCCTTTCTCAAAGTCTCACTTTCTCAAAGTCCCACTGTCCCAACTTCTAAAAGTCTCACTTTCGAAACCTTCATCTTATTTAAACCAAAGGACGTAGTAAGTGGCGACTTCTACTGGTTTTCAAAAGTAAACGATTACCTAATTTATGCTGTGGCTGATTGTACTGGTCATGGAGTGCCGGGGGCATTTATGAGTATGCTCGGAATATCATTTTTGAACGAAATAGTTAGCAAAAAAGAAGTAACCCAAGCCTCGCATGTACTAGACCAGTTGCGGGTTTCGATAATAGATGCACTAAAGCAAACTGGGGAGTCGGGAACGCAGAAAGATGGGATGGACATGAGCCTCGTTGTGATAAAGTCCCAAGTTCAAAGCTCCAAATCCCAAGAAGAGGAAAGTGAGAAAGTGAGACAAGGAGAAAGTAAGCAGTCGGCAGACAACGACACAGAGTTACAGAGTAGCGAAATGCGATGTGTTGAGCCTGTCGAAACATTTATAGAAAAAGAATCCAACAACAATAAAGATTTAAGCTCTAAATACCAAATTCCAAACTCCAAACTCCAAGACTTGGAATCGGAAAAGCTACAGAGTAGCGAAATGTTTATAGAAAAAGAACCCACCACTAATCTTGTCGCAATCACAAATAATATTCAAGGTGCTCAAGTACCATGCGATAACGATTTAAGCTCCAAATCCCAAATTTCAAACTCCAAATTCCAAGGAAATGATGAACAATTGAACATTCGAACAATTGAACATGCGAACCATGAACTACAAACTACAACCGAGCTTGCGAGCTCAACGAAGTTAAACAACAAACAATCTTACCACGCTCAATGGGCTGGTGCAAATAATCCGCTTTGGATTGTTCGGGCTGTAACACAATCCTCTGGATTGTTAGTAGAACCAGAGGTTCGTGATACAAAGTCTCCAAATTTTAAAAATATTGATGAAACAACGAACCAGAGGCTCGTGTTACAGGAAGTAAAACCCGATAAAATGCCCATAGCCATTTACGAACGCATGAACAAATTTACAAACCACGAATTTCAACTTAACACAGGCGACATTTTGTACTTAATGAGCGATGGCTATGAAGACCAATTTGGAGGACTGAAATTCAAAAAATTCCTCTCAAAAAACCTCAAACAATTGCTTGTTGCCAATTGCCAATTGCCAATGAATGAGCAAAAAGAGGTATTGGAAAAAACTCTAGTTGATTGGATAGGTTCGGGTGAGCAGATAGACGACATAACAATATTAGGAATCAGAATATAATTATCTAATGAAAACAAAACGCAAACAACTTCCAAAATATATATTTTTCAGAATTGTATTTTTTTCAATAATTCTGTTTGTGATGCTTACAACGCCCATGAACAGCTATTTATTAATAAAAAATCTACCGCTTTTAGTTGATTCGGGCTTAATTCAGGTTTCAAATGACTCAATTGGTAATTCTAAAAACGATTCAATTAAAATATTATCAGAGCATACCGATAATTTTGATTTAATTTCTGAAATTGGTATCGAAAAAGATTCTACCTTAACAGATTGTCAAAGTATTCACCATAATATAAATGGAGCATATAATGATATTTCAATAAATCATGAAAAAGATGGAAGCTCAAATTTTTCAATAAACCTTTTTTCTTCTGATGATACAGACAATACTGATAATAGCATTTCTTTTTATATAAATCTTATTATTTTCATTTTAGCGTTAGCTTTCAATATTCCGTTTAAGCGATATTTTAGAAAAAAACGAAAAGGAAAAATTATATCAGAACGACTTCATGCTTACTGTAAAAAGTATTTATTATTAACACCTTATATCAATAGTGGGGCTTTTCTTTTAGCATTTGGAGTTCTACATATAAGCAAATTTATTAATCATGCTCATGGAGTTGAAATTCAAGGACTAGAACATGACTTATTCGGGAAATTATTTGTTATAATGGTAATTTCATCATTATTAATTGTGCTTTTTACATTTTTCTGGCAAAAGCATCTTGTTCATTTCAAATATCTTGAACATGTATTTTCTAAAGAAGAACTAAGCAAAAGTTCACATTTTATTAAAGAACCAAGAATTATGTTTCAGTTAATGTTGGTTCAAGGAATAACAACATTGCTTCCGCTATCTATTGTAGTTTTTTATATTTTTCTGAGCCTATCATCAGCAAATGAGCTAAATATTGGCGATATAAATGGCTCACATATAGATATTTTAATGGGTAATTATAAGAAATTATTTTCTTTAACAGATATTCCGGCAAACAACTATTCAATGATTAGCAATTTTCCTTATGTTAATAGCATTGATACAATTTTGGCATCATTTGGAATTATTTCAGGAGTTATAGTTTCAATTATTTATATTTTAAATTTTGTAAAATGGCAAACAGTTCAAATCACAATTCCTTTAAATAGTTTGATTAACAAAATGGAACAAGCTTCTCAAACTAAACATTATCAGTTTGCTACTGTTCGTACAAGAGATGAAATTGGTCAACTTACCGAAGGATACAACGAAATGGCTTCCAAAATAATGGGATATATAGTCGAAATTGAGGCAATGAACGAAGGTTTGGAACAAAAAGTAAAAGACCGAACAGCCGAAATTGAGGCTCAACGTGATGAAATTATGGCTCAACGTGATGAGATTGAAGCACAGCGTGATGAGATTATTACGCAACGAGATTTTGTTACTCAACAAAGAGATGTTATTACTTTTCAAAAAAAGGAAATTACCGATAGTATCAATTATGCTTTGAGAATTCAGCAAGCAATATTGCCGCCTGATAATATTGTAAATTTGTATTTACCACAGAATTTTATTTTTTATCAACCTAAAGATATTGTTTGTGGCGATTTTTATTTTGTCGAAAAAATCAATAATAATATAATATTTGCGGTGGTTGACTGTACCGGACATGGAGTTCCGGGGGCTTTAATGTCAGTTATTGGATTTAGCCTTTTGAATCAGGCTGTGAAAGTCAATAGGATTTCAAAACCATCAGAAATACTTAAATATCTTGATGTTGGTGTTGACGATATTCTTCGACAATCTGATTACGAAAGCGGGGTTAGCGATGGTATGGATTTGGCAATTTGCTCTTTACAAACTGCTGAAAATGATTCAGAAACCTTTGAATTGCAATATGCAGGAGCATTCAACTCATTAATCTATATTAACAATAATGAACTTTTTGAAATAAAAGCCGATAAGTTTCCAATAGGAAGCAATCCGACTGGTGAAGCCGATAATTTTACAAATCATGAAGTTAGCTTATCCAAAGGAAGTTGTATTTATCTATATTCTGATGGTTATGCTGACCAATTTGGTGGCGAAAATGGCAAAAAATTTAAGTACAAACCATTAAAAGAAATGTTATTTTTACACCATCAATTAAACGTTAATGAACAAAAAAATATAATAAGCGACACATTTTCAAAGTGGAAAGAAGGTTTTGAACAAGTTGACGATGTGCTAATTATGGGTATAAAAGTATGATTCGATATTTCTTTGTAATTATTTTTTCTTTTAATGTTTTTTTTTCAGTGTTTTCTCAAAAACTGATTGAATCTGATAACTCTATTCAGTTTAATAATCTTACAAATAAAAATGGATTGTCGGATAATCGAATACAAACTTTTTTGCAAGATGATGCCGGATTTATTTGGGTTGGAACTACAAACGGAATAAACGTTTATGATGGATTTAGTTTTAAGAAATTTCAAAATATTCCAACAGATTCAAACACCTTATCAAGCAATATTGTTAATGATTTTGAAAAAGATGAATCAGGAACAATATGGATAGGTTGTAATAACGCTTTAAATACATATAATCAGAAGAAAAAAATATTTTCTAATAAATCCAGTGAACACTTAATTGATAAGCTGTTAGGTAGTTTTACAGTTTTGAGCCTATTATATGATGGCAACGATAAAATGTGGATTGGAACAGAAAATGGACTTAATTCATATAGCTTTCAAACAAATAATTATGTGCATTATTCAGATACTACTGTCGATAATTTGATAGGAAGAAGTATAAATTCACTATATCTTGATAGAAATAATGATATTTGGATTTCAACTGATAAAGGTGCATTTATTTTCAATTCAAAACAAAATAGGTTTTATAAAATATTAGACAAAGTTGCAAATGTTATAAATGTTCAGGAAATAAATAGTACAGGCAATTTTTATGTTGCAACTTCCACCGAAATACTTAAAGTTAACAAGTTAAAAAAAACATCAGAAGTTTATTTTTCTTTGAATCAACTATCATCAGAAGAGAATTTTATAACATCTATATTGTATGATAAAAAAGGGAATTTATGGATTGGAACAACATATGGATTAATTCTAAAGAGCTTTTATTCAAGTAAATTTGAAATATTTCGACATAGTTCGTCAAATCCTTCAAGCCTTGTTGATAATTCTGTTACTGACTTATTTGAAGATAAAGCAGGAATTATTTGGATAGGAACAAATGGAGGAATAAGTGTATATGACTCCAGAAATTTAAAATTTAGACCATTTATTTATTCATCAGAGAATAAAAATGGCTTATCATCAAATTTTGTTTGGGGACTGATAGAAGATTCTGAAGGTTATTTTTGGCTAGGTACGAATTATGGACTCAATAAATTTGATATAAAAAGCAATTCATACAAGTATTTTTTAAATGAGCCAAACAATAAAAATTCGTTGATAAATAATAGAGTAATATCAATTTACGAAGATACTGATGGATTTCTTTGGCTTGGAACAGACCAAGGCATTTGCAAGTTAAACAAAAAAACAGAAAAATTTGAAGAAATCAAAAACCTTAAAAATCACGAAGGTTTGTATAACGACTATATTATAAGTATAAAGTCCGAAAAAAATGGCGATTTATGGATTGGTTCCGATAGCCATGGATTGTTTCATTATTCAAAGAAAACTGAGCAATTTGAGCAATTTAATTTTAATTCTGATGATCAACACAGTTTGTCAAGCAACATTGTATATTGTATTTATGTTGATGATACAGATAATGTATGGATTGGCACTAATAAAGGTTTGAATTTATATAACTCTAATACAAATAATTTCATTCGGTTTAATTTAGATAATAATTATAAATTTCAAGAAAAAGTACTTTCAGTTTCCAGATATAACGATTCACTCCTTTTTGTTGGAACTGTTTCAGGGTTATATAAAATTGTACTTAATTTGAATGATTTATCTGTAAAACAATCTGAACTTTATACAATTGCTAATGGATTGCCTGATAATAGAATATGTGGACTTGTGTTTGATTTTAAACAAAATCTTTGGATAAGTACAAAAAATGGACTTTGTAGAATTTTGAAAAATGATTTGGTCAAGCATCACAAAGATGAACTTTTAAAAATAAGAACTTACGATGAAACTGAAGGATTACAATCAAACGAATTTTTGGTTCAGTCGTTTAACAGCGGAAAAGAAGGTCGTTTATTATTTGGAGGTACTAAAGGATTCAATATTTTTAATCCAGATGATATTACCGACAATCATTTTATTCCAAATGTTGTAATTACAGATTTATTAATTTTTAATAAACCTGTCGAACCTTTAAAAGATAGCACCTTAAAGAACCCTGAAAATAACGTCTTACTTTCAGATAATAAGTACTATATAAACGAAAACATTGCATTTACAAAGCAAATAACATTGTCTTATTACGAAAAAATGTTTTCAATAAATTTTGTTTCATTACACCTTTCAAAACCTTGGAAAAATTCGTATGCTTATAAATTAGAAGGCTTTGATAATGAGTGGAATTATGTTGGAAATCAGCACTCAGCTACATATACAAATATTCCAGCCGGAGCGTATAATTTCAAGGTTATTGCTACAAATGCCGATGGCGTTTGGAACGATTTCGGAACAACTTTAAAAATTATTATAACTCCACCTTGGTGGCAAACTTGGTGGTTTAGAATTTTATTAATAACAATAATAATTGTATTGTTTGTTTTGTATGTGAAAATCAGAGAGCGAAAACTAATTAAAGATAAGCAACATCTCGAAAAAATTGTTGACCAGCGAACAAAAGAACTTATCAATAAAAATGAAGAATTGCAACAACAAAAAGAAGAAATAGAATCGCAACGTGACGAAATAGAATCACAAAGAGACGAAATTCTAAAAAGCAGAGATACTGTTATAACTCAAAAAAATGAATTAGAAATTATACATTCAGAATTAACTTCCAGTATTCATTACGCATTACGTATTCAAAATGCAATTTTACCTTCTGCCGATTTTTTTAATGGTTTAGTAAGCGATTATTTTTTATTAAATTGTCCAAAAGACATAATAAGTGGCGATTTTTACTGGTATCAAAAGCGTAATAATTATCTTCTTATTGCAGTTGCTGATTGCACTGGGCATGGAGTGCCTGGTGCATTTATGAGTATGTTAGGAATAGCATATTTGAATGAAATTTGTTCTCGCAATGATATAACAACTGCAAGTTCAGTTTTAGACGAACTTCGAGAAAAAATTATTATTTCACTAAAGCAAAAATCAGAAATAAGCGATGCCGAATTTTCATCGTTACAATTCAGAGATGGAATGGATATTAGCCTCATTGCGATAAAGCTTCAAAATCCAAGCTCCAAATCCCAAGTTACAAGCGAAGAAGAGAGTGAGAAAGTGAGCCAAGTAGAAAGTGAGTGGTTGGCAGACAACGACACAAAGCTACAGAGTAGCGAAATGTTTATAGCAAAAGAAACCAACCCCAATCCAGAGCTGCAGAGTAGCGAAATGTTTATAGAAAAAGAATACAATAACGAAACAGAGCTACAGAGTAGCGAAATGTTTATAGCAAAAGAAACCAATCCCAATCCAGAGCTACAGAGTAGCGAAATGTTTATAGAAAAGGAAAATAATCAGTCCTCAGTAATCAGTAATCAGTCAGCAAACAACGACACAAAGCTACAGAGTAGCGAAATGTTTATAGAAAAGGAAAATAATCAGTCCTCAGTAATCAGTAATCAGTCAGCAAACAACGAAAACTTAACATCAAACATTAAACATCAAACATCAAACTTTTTTAATGCTCAATGGGCAGGTGCAAATAATCCGCTGTGGATAGTTAGCAGTGACGAAACTCTGACAGGGTTTAAAACCCTGTCAGAGTTCAGAGAGGATGCGTCAGCCAACCTCAACCGAGCTTGCGAGCTCAACGAAGTTAAACCTCAAACTTCAACCGAGCTTGCGAGCTCAACGAAGTTAAACCTCAAACTGTACGAGCTAAAGGGAGACAAAATGCCAATTTCCACCTACGAACGCATGGACAAATTTGCTAATAATGAGTTTGTTCTGAACAAAGGTGATATAATTTACTTAATGAGCGATGGCTACGAAGACCAATTTGGTGGTGAAAAAAATAAAAAATTTAAAGCAAAAAATCTTAAAAATTTATTAATAAACAATAGTCATTTGCCTATGTTTGAGCAAAAAAATATTTTAGAGTCAACTTTAACAAAATGGTTGGCAAACACCGAACAAATTGACGACATAACTATTCTTGGAATAAAGTTATAAATTATTAAATCTGTATATTTTGAGCAAACAAATTATCATATTAATATTTATATTAAACTCGGCTGTAGTTTTTTCAAATAATACTTTAGACTCTCTAAAAAAGAAATTAAACATTTCAATTTCAGATACATCAAAAATGAATTTGTATTTAAAAATTGGCTTTGAGTATGAATCAATGTTTTCAGACTCTTCAATAAATTTCTTTAACAAAGCATTAAGTTTGGTAGAAAAAAAACTTTCAGAAAATGACTTAACAGATACAGACAAAGAGATTTTTATTCGCTTTAAAGCCGATATATTTAACATTCATGGAGACAATTACTACGACAGAGGTTTTTATTTAAAATCATTAGATTATTATACAAAGGCTTTAAAGATTTTCCAATCTACTAACGACTTAAAATTAGAATCTAATTGCCTTAACAATATAGGATTATCTTATTGCTACAGTGGTCAATATCCAGAAGCATTAAATTCTTTTTTTGAGGCACTTAAAATCAGAGAAAAACTAGAAGATAGAAAAGGTTGTTCAGACTGCTTAAATAACATTGGATTAGTTTGGTACAGTCAGAATAATTTTGAAAAAGCATCTGAATATTATTCAAAATCTCTAGCGATAGATGAAGAATTAGGCGATTCAGCAAGCATTTCAGCTGGTTATAATAATATTGGATTATCATATTTTTTTCAACTAAAATATCAAAAAGCATTAGAATATTATGCTAAATCTTTAGATATTAGAAAGCGTTTAAATGATAAAAACGGAATAGCTGAATGTACTTTCAATATAGGCATACTTTATCTCGATAGTGCTTTATTTTCAGAATCAAAAAAATATTTATTTGAATCTCTTAAAATATATAAGTCAATTAAAAATAAACAGGGCGAATGTGCTGTAAATAGAGAATTGGCAAACTTAACCAACAAAGAGGGTAATTACAAATTAGCAATAAAATATGCTAATGAAAGCTTAAAAATTGCAGCATCTATTGAACTTATTGGAGAAGTTCGAATTGCTCATAGTTATCTTTATGAGTCATATAAGTTGTTAAATGATTACAAGCAGGCTCTGTTTCACCACGAACGCTATAAAAAAATTACAGACTCATTATATAACAGCGAAAAAACTAATACAATTGCAAACTTAGAAGCATTATATAAAAATGAAAAAGTTCAAAAAGAAATAGAATTACTTAACAAAGATAAAGAGCTTCAAAAAATAGAAATTAAGAGACAAACTACTCAAAAATACGCTTTTATAGTTGGATTTATTTTAATGTTAGGTATTACAATTTTAGCATTATTCAGTTATCGCAAAATCAAAACTCAGCATAAAATTATCGAATATAAAAACAGCGAATTATCTCAGCAAAACGAAGAAATAACAGCTCAAAGAGATGAAATTGAACATCAACGTCAAGAAATTTCTTTACAAAAGGATGTGGCAGAATCTCAACGAGATTTAATTATGTTTCAAAATGTTGAAATTACTGATAGTATAAAATATGCAAAACGTATTCAAGAAGCAATGTTACCTAAACTTTCCGTCATTGCGAGTAACGAAGCAATCTTTCCATTGCAATCGCATCGCAATGAGGAACAATATGATACCTTTATTTTTTTCCGTCCAAAAGATATAGTTTCGGGAGATTTTTATTGGTTTTTAAAACGTGGTGATAATCTAATAATTGCAGTAGCAGATTGTACAGGACATGGCGTTCCGGGAGCATTTATGAGTATGCTTGGAATAAGTTTTTTGAATGAAATTGTTAGAAGAAAAGAAGTTACACAAGCAAATCATGTATTAAATAATCTTAGAACATCAATTGTAAATGCTTTACAGCAAAAAGGAATTAGTGGCGAACAAAAAGATGGAATGGATATTAGCCTAATTGCGATAAAGCTTCAAGACCCAAGCTCCAAGTCCCAAGTTCCAAGAGAAAAAGAGAAAGTGAGAGAAGGAGAAAGTGAGAAGTATTCAGTAGAAAGTAATCAGTATTCAATAATCAGTAAGCAGTTGGCATACAACGAACCACAAACAACAAACGAAATCCTAAAATCCTCAAATCCTATAAATCCTAGTTCAGACATTTTTCACGCACAATGGGCAGGAGCAAATAATCCGTTGTGGCTCGTTCGTAATGACGAAACTCTGACAGGGTTTAAAACCCTGTCAGAGTTCAGTGAGGATGCGTCAGCCAACAACGAACAACAAACCACAACCGAGCTTGCGAGCTCAACGAAATTAAACCACAAACTATTCGAACTCAAACCCGACAAAATGCCAATAGCCATTTACGAACGCATGGACAGCTTCACAAACCACGAATTGCAACTAAATAAAGGCGATTGCATATATCTAATGAGCGATGGTTATGCCGACCAATTTGGCGGGCCAAAAGGTAAAAAATTTCTTTCAAAAAATCTAAAACAACTTCTGATAGATAATAGCCAATTGGATATGAATGAGCAAAAAGATAAATTATTTACAACTTTTGAAAATTGGCGTGGTAATCATGAGCAAATTGACGATGTGACTGTGCTTGGCATCAAAATTTGATACTTAAAACAAAATTTTAGAACAAAACATCCTTCCTTTTCTAAAAGGTTTTGTTTAGTATTTTAAGATTTATTTATACTTAAAACAGAATAAATTGTAGCATTTTTTTTCTTGTTTTTTTAGTGCCGTAGGTACTACATATATTTCGTCAAACAGGACTATTATAATGCTTTAAGTTATCATATATGCAGTATAGCTTATAATAAGATACTTCGGCTCTGTTCAGTGTCTGGTTGTTTTTCTAAAAACTCACTTGGCAATTGCTTTTTATTTTTTACTCCAAGTTCCTGAATATTTTTTGTTCTTGTAATCAAATTACCTTTGCCTTCCGAAAGCTTATTCATACTTGCATCATAAGCTTTTTGTGTTGACAAAAGTTTATTTCCAACATCTTTTAAATCTTCGAGCAATGAATAAAATTTGTCAAGCAATGCTCCACTTTGCTCGGCAATTTCGGTTGCATTTCGGTTTTGATATTCTTGTCGCCAAAGCGTTACAATTAATTTTAAAGCAGCAATTAAATTTGTAGGACTAATCAGAACAATTCTTTTATCATAAGCATAATTCCACAAGTCGGGTTCTTTCTGAATGGCAAGCATATACGATGGTTCAATTGGTAAAAACATCATAACAAAATCGAGACTTTTTAATTTGTAAACGTCTTGATAGTTCTTTGCAGAAAGTTCGTTAATATGATTTTTTACAGATATAATATGCTCTTTTAAAGCCAATTCCTGTTCTTCTTGTGATTCGGCAGAGCAATATCTTTCGTAAGCTGTGAGCGAAATTTTAGAATCAATTACAACATACCGTTCACCTGGATATTTTATAATTATATCTGGTTGAATTCTTTTTCCTTCATCGTTAGTGTGCGATTGTTGAACAAAATATTCACGATCTAGAACTAAACCAGATTTTTCCAAAATACTTTCCAGAATTATCTCCCCCCAAGTTCCTTGCGTTTTCGATTGACCTTTAAGTGCTTGAGTAAGGTTATGAGCCTCTTTGCTAATTTGCTGATTTAAATCGTGTAGGCGTTTTATTTCTGTTTCAAGCGAATAGCGTTGTTTCGATTCTTTGTCGTAAGTTTCTTCAACTCTTTTTTCAAATTCCTTAATTTTTTCGCTGAGAGGTTTTAAAACTTCAGTAATATTTACCTTGTTTTGTTCTGTAAAACGTTTCGACTTTTCTTCTAAAATATCGTTTGCGAGGTTTTTAAATTCAATACGAAGCTTTTCGTTTATTGCTTCTATTTCAAGTTTTTGTTCCAATAGTCTTGTTTTAAGATTTTCGTTCTCGTTGCTTCTTGCCGAAAATTGTGAGCTTAAATTTAATACTTTTTCGCGTTCCGATTTTAGTTCAAAAAGCTGATTT
>Ga0154347_1238_pt1 | contig 14098 bp, 13 predicted proteins | sample RifGroA2_FD_115875 | JGI IMG/M metagenome (GOLD analysis project Ga0154347, IMG submission 115875) | Bacteroidetes bacterium GWA2_31_9
TGTTTTTTCTTGCGAAAATAAAGTATCTTTAGTTTGATTAGAAATTTCTGCATATTCAAGAGCTTTCTGATAATTTCCAAGCTTTTTATATACTTTTTGCAAAATCACAGATAATTGGTACGTTAAAGAAGCTGATTTAATTTCGTTTGCAAGTATCATAGATTTTTTTCCATTTTCAAGTGCTAATTGCAAATACTGATTCATATTATTTTGATTGTATAATAATAAATACAATGAGGAAATATTTCCATAAACTGTAGCAATTCCATTTTTATCTTGTAACTCTTCATCCAACTTCAAAGAGTTGTTATAATAATATAATGCTTTATCGTATAACATGTTGGCATCCTTTACATTTTTAACAAACATAGCTTTTTCCATAAATGCAGTTCCAATGTTTGAATAGCTCTGAGTTATACTTCTTTTATCACGTAGTTCTATTGCAATATTTAATGATTGTTGATAATAATCAATTGCTTTATCATAATAAACGATAATGGAATCAGATTTAAGAAGCAATTTTGTCTGATCCATATAAATAAGCCCTATATTATTGTATGTCTGTGATATTCCATAGACATCATTTATTTCGTCTTTAATCTTTATCGACTTATTAAAATATTCTAAAGCCTTTTCATTACTTCCTTGGTAATAATACACTAATCCAATATTGTTAAAGCAATGTGCTATGCCTTTTTTATCATTTAACTGCTCGGCAATTTCTAAAGTTTTCATATAATATTCGATAGCTTTATCATATATTCCTTGTTCAGAATATACATTTCCAATCTTATTAAAACATTTATAAACACCATCTAAATCATTACTCGTTTCTTTAATGATTAATGCTTTATTGTAATAATAAATAGCCGAGTCATAATTAGCTCTACTAGAATAGATAAGACCAATATTTGAGAAACAAGAAGATAAAATTTTATTGTTTTTTATTTTATTAGCAATTTCAAAGCTATACATGTAATTAATCAAGGCATCATCGTAATTTCCTAAGTTATAATACACATTTCCAATATATAAGTATGATGTGGCTTTATGAAATAAGATTTGATTGCCGAGTGCTTTATTTTTGTCGGCAAGTGAAATGGCATTTTTATAGAATAGTATTGAAGAATCGGCATCAATTAGTTCATATACATAACCAATTCCTTCATTTAATAACGTTATTCTGTTGGTATCGTGTTTGGCATTATTATATAAATTCCATAAAGAGTCTAATTCTTTACTTTGTGCATAAACAACAATAGATAAGAATGTTAATAATTGAATAAAAATAAATATGACAATCTTCAATCTCGGCATTTTAGTCAAATATATAATTTATTTGGGAAGTAGTATCAAAACAGAAACTAGAAATTCTACTAAAAGATTTAAGTATTTGCTTAAAATGAGAATTGAAAATAAAGATTAAACCTATTTTCTTGTTCTGGTAATATCATAACTATTGATGTGTCTATCTTTTTTTGACTGATAGATATCATTTATAGTAACCATAATACCTGTTTCCTCAACTTCTCCAAATTTGTGATTTAAAGAGGTTCCAAATGTCATCATTGTTGGAGAAAGATTCATATAAGAATTTACAAGAGGCGGAATATTTTCGCCAAGTACTCTAACCGATTGAGAAAGGATTTTGTAATTTTCTTCGTAATTAGCTCCCTTAAATAACTCTTTTAATTTTTCCTCTTTTGTAATTAATTGTATTGGTTCTTTTGGAAAAACTAATCTCTTATTGTCTGGGCAAAATGTTTTAAGAAAATATAGTATAATATCTCTAGCTTCCACATTAAATGTGTTGTACATTGTTACTTTTCCGAAGAAATATTTTACAGAAGGATTATCGACAACTAATGCCCCAAGTCCATCCCATAAATTGTCTAATGAAAAGATGTTTTTCCTAACAGACACAACTGACTGATATTTAGGCTGTACAAATGAGCGACCAAGTTCTATTAAATACGGTAAATAGTCACTTATAAATTCATCAGAAAACTCAAACAAACTACCAGTAGCAATATTAATATTTCCATTTTCGTCAGTTACATTTGAGTTACAAATTTTATATCTGTAACCTCCAACAATTTCTTTATCTTCAGGATTCCAAACAATAAGCTGATTATAAGGATTTTCGCAAGTGTCGTATAAATCAATATCAATTGATTTTCCGGTTCCTCCACCTGCTGTACGAAATGAAATTTCTCTCAAGCGACCTATTTCCTTCATCAAATTTGGAGAATTATGAGCATTTACAATATAAATTTCATTATTTCCAAAATTAGAATATCTAACGAATCTTTCGTTAGTTAACTCACTTTCAATTATATCTAAGGATATTGGGTCTATTACCTTGTCCATTTATTATTTATTGCTTTAGAGGTTAAAATTGTAAATTTTTTTTGATAAAAAAAACTTAATATTTCAAGTTTAGATATTCTTTAGGCTATAAACCTGATTTCTTGTCCATTCTGCCCATTCATTCACTTTTTTAGATTTATCAAAAGTTGAATAAGGGATAGGTTTTCCAAAAGTAAGTCCAATCTCACAATTATATTGCTTATAAACTTCATCTGGTAAGTAAATCATTTCAATATTAGCCTTTATGCCAATTTTTTTGCGAAAGTTAGAGAAGTTATAGAAAAAATTTGAATTTCGAGCAGTTATATAAACAGGAACAATGTCTCTCGTATATTTCTGTGACATAGTAATAAAGCTTTTTTTCCATTCTAAGTCTTGAATTATTCCATTAATTTTTCGAGAGACTAATCCAGCTGGAAACATAAGGACCTGATTTTCTGAAGCAAATGTTTCTTCTAAAATATTAAAATATTCTCTTGAATTACTTCCATGTTTATTTACAGGTACGAAAACTGATGAAAGGTTCTGAATATTCATTAGAATATCATTTACTATAAATTTAAATGACTTATGGTATTTATAAACTGTTTGCATTAATACCATACTTTCTAATCCTCCTAATGGATGATTTGCTACAAAAATATATTTTCCGGAAGTAGGTATATTTTCTTCATTTTTAATCCAAATATTTACTTTAAATTCATCAACAATTGCATTTACAAAATCAATTCCTTGCTTTTCATGATTTCTAATTAAAAAATCATTCATTTCATCCTGATGAATAGTTCTCTTAATGTAGGCAATTATAAAACGTGGAATTAATCTATATAGGTTAGGATTTTTTTTTCTTAAAACTCCTTCAATATCAATTAAAAAATCTTTCTTTTTAGTCAAATCACTCATGGAATAATAAAATTTCGGAATTGATTATTCTGCAATTCTTATATCTCTAATTCTTAACTGCAAAGTTATTTTTCCTTGAAAGTTATTTTCTTCAATAGAATAACAAATGTCAACAGGTTGTTTTTTATTAATTATCTCAAAATGTTCTGCTTGTCCGAAAGCAATTCCAGTTAAAACATTATATGGATCATCTTCTTGAATCAAATCTAATTTTAAATGTTCGTTTTCTTTTCCTACTATTCTTGATGAACCAAAATCAAATACATTTTTTGTAAGAAAAACTGGACGCATATTTTCGGGTCCAAAAGGTTCCATTTGTTTCAAAATCCTAAAAAATTTATCATTAATTTCTGAAAAATTAATTTCTGCATCAATATCAATATATGGTGTTAATTGTTCTTCTAAAACGGTTTCTGAAACAATTTTTTCAAATTTATCTTTAAATGCTTCAAAGTTTTCAGGTTTCATTGTCAATCCTGCTGCATACATGTGTCCACCAAAATTTTCGAGATATTCGTTGCATGAATCAATTGCTTTATATAAATCAAAGCCAGGTACCGACCTTGCAGAGCCTGTTAAAATGCCATCAGATTGAGTTAATACAACTGTTGGTCGGTAATAAGTTTCAATTAATCGAGATGCAACTATTCCAAGAACTCCTTTATGCCATTCGGGTTTAAATAATACTGTAGATTTTTTATTCATAAGGATATCGCTATCCTTAATAGTATTAAGAGCTTCCAGAGTAATTGAGCTATCTAAATCTTTGCGATGTGTGTTAAATTTATTTATTTCTTCGGCAAAATCGAAAGCTTCTTTTTCATTTCCGGCAAGTAATAATTCAACTGCTCTATTTCCGCTATTTATTCTGCCTGCAGCATTAATTCGTGGTCCAATTTTGAATACTATATCATTGATACACATTTCGGTAATCGTACCTGATAAGTTCATAATTGATTTTAAGCCAATTGATGGGTTTGAATTTAAAAGTTTTAAACCAAAAAAAGATAAAATTCGGTTTTCATCAACAATTGGAACTATATCAGATGCAATACTTACGGTAAGAATATCTAAGTACATGAATAATTCTTCTAATGGAATATTATTTTTAATACAAAATGCCTGAAGAAATTTAAATCCAACTCCACAACCTGATAATTCTTTAAAAGGATATTTGCAATCGGGTCTTTTGGGATCAAGTACTGCAACTGCTCCAGGAATAACGTCGTCAGGATTATGATGATCGCAAATAATAAAGTCTATTCCTAACTTTTTGCCATAAACAACTTTTTTTTCGGCTTTTATTCCACAATCAAGAGCTATAATTAGGGAAAAGCCGTTTTCATGTGCATAATCCATTGCCTTATATGAAATTCCATAACCTTCACCGTATCGGTCGGGTATATAATATTCAATAAGTTTATGTCGCTTTTCCAGAAACGAAAAAACCATTGCAACTGATGTAGTTCCATCGACATCGTAATCGCCGTAAATAAGTATTTTTTGATTTTCAGATAGAGCATATTCCAGACGTTCAACAGCATCGTGCATATCCTTCATAAGAAAAGGATCGTGCAAATCGTCTAAAGATGGACGAAAAAAAGATTTCGCATTATCAAAAGTTTTGATTCCTCTCTGAACAAGTAAATTTGCTAACGCATTATCAATATTTAATGCACTAGATATTGAATTTATTTCGTCTTTGTTTCCTATAGGTTTTACTACCCATCTTTTTGCCATTTCCCGCCATTTTTTAGGGTTGTAAGTTATTAATTAATTTCGACCTGAAAAACTTCTGCAAAATGTTTTATAATAAAATTTTTAACACTCTCGCTGTCTATATTTTGATGTAGTTCTTCCTGAATTGAAGTTACTCCTTTGTCGGTAAATCCACATGGATTAATATGATTAAAATAGCTTAAATCGGTATTTACATTTAATGCAAAACCATGCATTGTAACCCATCGACTTGCTCTAACGCCCATTGCACATATTTTTCGAGGTAGTTTTGAATTATTATATGTTAACCAAACTCCTGTTGCTCCTTTTATTCGTTCGCCAACTAATCCAAATTCGGCAATTGTACGTATTATTACTTCCTCTAAATCACGCATATATCGGTGAATATCTGAATAAAAATTTTCTAAATCTAGAATTGGATAACCAACAATCTGACCAGGTCCGTGATAAGTAATATCTCCTCCCCTATTTATTTTATAATATGTAGCTTTTATTTGTGAAAGAAATTGCTCGTTTACAAGCAAGTTATTTGGCTTTCCGCTTTTTCCTAAAGTATATACATGTGGATGTTCGCAAAACAGCAAGTAATTTGATGTTTGTTTAACGTTCTCAGGATTATTTCGATTAAAAAGCTTTGTTTCAACAATTGAATTAAAAATTTCTTCTTGCTTTATCCAAGCATTCTCGAAGTCAATTAAGCCTAAATCTGATATACTGACATTATTGTTTTTAAGTTGCATGTTTTGATTGTATTTATAAACAATCGTTTATTTGATAATCTTTAATAAATCCTTTATTTCAATTTTCAAGACTGGTAAATGTCTGACTATTGTGCCCCAAATTATCTCATTATCAATCTTATCATATCCATGAATCACACGATTTCGCATACTTATAATTTGTTTTTTGCTTGAAATATTTAAAGACGAGTTCATTTTGTCGATACGACTTATTGCTTCTCCAATAATTTCTAATTCACGTTCAACAGCACGACGAAGCATTTTATTTGAACTGTAAACTTTGAAATCACGTTTTTCTCCGAGATAATTTTCAATGGATTCAATCGACTCATTTATATCAAACAAGTATTTTCTTAAGTCAGGATTCATAAATTAAAGTTTTGGTTTGGTTAATCGAATCTATGAAATATGGATTTGATAATGATTTGTTTGTAACTAAATCAACAGGGCGATTAAATAAAAGCTCAAACTTATCTGCTAAATCATAATAGCTATCAGCATAATCGCCAAAATCCATGGGTTTAAATGCAATAAGTAAATCAACATCACTTTTATCATTGAATTTATCGGTGCAAACTGAGCCAAAAGCAAATAACGACTTAACATTGTAAAGCATACATAAAGCTCTAATTTTCTCTATATTATTTAATATTAAACTTTGCATATCATTTTTTTTGCAAATTTACATTTACTGATGAACTTATTCAAGTACTAAATTTATTTCTTTAACCGACAATTTGAGTGAATATGAATCTAAAATTATATTCTGCGAATAAAAAAGACCCTATTGGAACGACTAATACAACCCTAAATTTGCTTACATTACCTAAGTTGTCAATAGCAACATTAACATATTACTCTAAGTGCCTTAAATTCATGACACTTAAAGCATTTCTTAATTTATTCAAAATATTCGTATTTGTATTCAACTCTATAAGCCATATAGTCTTCAAATTGAATTGCTTCGCCATTGCTTATGTCTGAAACAATTTGAAGTCTTAAAACTCCTTGCTGGTCGTATCGCTCTTCTGTTTTTGTTTTCTTTTCATCATCAAAAATATACTTGTAAATAATTCTGTCTGAATATTTTTGTTCGATTACTCTATTTTGGTCGTCATAAGAAATAAATAGCTTTTCAAGAATAATTCCTTTTGGCGTAAGCTTTTGATACTTAACTAAATTATGATTTTCATTGTATTCAAAATTTGTAATAAATTCTGTTTTTTCAAAATAATTTTTTTCTACTCTTTTTATTAAATTTTTGTTTTCATCAAATTCATTTAATGTTTCATTAACAAGCTTATTATCTTCGTCATAAACCATTTGTTTTACTAACAAACCATCATTATACTGATTAACTTCTTTTGATTCCAAAACTCCATCTTCGTCGTGAGTTTCAATTATTTGTTCGGTTTTATCTGAATTAAGAGCAACAGACTTTATTGAAATAGAACCATCACCATATTCTGTTTCTGACTTTAGAATTTTATTATTCTCGTTATAAACATTTGTAATAGTTTCACTTATGGACTCTTCATCGTAAAAATTTGTTTCCTTTATACAATTTCCTTTTTCATCAAATTCAAATTCAATTTTAGTTTCAATGTTTCCGAAATCGTCATAATTTATATGCGATAAAATATCTTGATTTTCATTATAAATAACTTCTGATTTTACAATTTCGTTGTTTTTTGAAATTTTAATAGTTGTAAGTTTTTTTACTTTTTTCATATTTATATGCTTTGGGACGTTGATTTACATTGTTAGATTTCGGAATTGTTATCTAATTTTTCAATTTCTTTTTTCACTTCATCAATTAGTTGTTGTTCAGTTGGCAAATACAACTGGTATTTACTGGCTATGAGGTTGTTGTTGTTTTCGGGTAGTGTAATTTTTACTACAGCATCATTTTTATCGGTGCATAATATAATACCAATGGTTTGGTTTTCAAATGTTTGCTTTTCGTAGCGGTCGTAATAGTTAACATACATCTGTAGCTGCCCAATATCCTGATGGCTAAGTTTTGTAGTTTTTATTTCAATAAGAACAAAGCATTGTAATAGCCGATTAAAGAAAACAAGGTCAATAAAAAATTCATCACCTTCTATGTGTATGCGTTTTTGCCTTGCCACAAAGGCAAAGCCATTGCCCAGTTCTAAAATAAAATCCTGTAAATGGGTGATAATGGCACTCTCCAAATCTTTTTCGTAGTAGGTACTTTCTCTTTTTAAGCCTAAGAACTCCAACACCATTGGGTCTTTAATAATTTCTTTGGCATCGGTTGGTAATTTTTCTTCTCGGGCTACTGCCAAAACAGATTGTACATCGTTGCTTATTAGTAAGCGTTCAAATAATTGGCTATTTACTTGGCGTTCTAGTTGTCTCGCAGTCCAATTATTTTTTTCGGTTTCTGCTATATAAAACTCTCTTTTGTCCTGATTATCAATACGAATAAGGCTGCGATAATGTGTCCAACTGAATTGCGAACGCAGTGCGTTCGTAATTGGAAAAGTGCGATAAAACTGCCTACACAACTCTAATTGCCTAACCGAAAACCCAGTTCCATATTGTGGTTCAAGAGTTTGGGCAAGAGATTTTATGAGAAATTCGCCATAGCCTGCACGTTCTTTCCCTTGTTGCTCTTCTTCTAAAATAACCTTACCTATATGCCAATACATTAGCACCCTTTCGGTGTCCACCGAACGGATTGCTCTATCTTTTGCAGTGGCAATAATGCTGTGTATTTGCTGTATGAGTTCTTTTTTGATTTGCATATTGTCTGAACCTTCTTTTGTGATTTTATGAATTGTTTTAATTACAATATTTTACTTTGTTTATTAAGCGTGTATAGTTATTAAAGCAATTCAGCATCAATTTATGTTGTTACAATGTATCTAAAAATTCTTAAACGAAAGTATGATTTTAAAAATTCAAATAGAAGTCTTTTGTTAAAGAAATATATTCTGCGGTGTAGCAATGTCGATTTCCGTCTTCGATAACAATCTCATTTTCTGCAATATTGCAACTATTTTTAGAATGTATTAATTCTAATAAAACTCTTATTGGATTTTTTGCAGGAGCTGGCTTAACAAAAGTTTTTCTTGATATTTTAAGATTGTTTTGAAAGGCTAATTTTTCAATATTTTCGAACTCATTTGCAGGAATTATAATAGATAAATTTCCATTTTTGGTTAAGATTCTTACAGATTCTGAAATTAATTGCTCATAATTTAAAGCTACATCATGCCTCGCAATTGATTTAGATAATGCGGGATTTTTCAGGCTATTTTTAAAAAATGGAGGATTTGATATAATTGAATCGAATTTCAATTTTGAGTTTTTTGCAAAGTCATAAAAATCAACTTGTTCAACATTTATTCTTTCGTTCCATTTACTATTTATGACATTTTCAGATGCTTGCAAAAAAGCATTTTTGTCAATATCAATTGCATAAATTTCAGCATCTGACCTTTGAGCTACCATTAAAGCTATTAAACCTGAGCCTGTTCCAATATCCAAAATTGTAGAAGCATTTTCGACATTTGCCCATGCTCCTAATAAAACTCCATCAGTACCAACTTTCATGGCACATTGAGCATGTGAAACAGTGAATTGTTTGAATTGAAAAAATGTGTTAATAGAAATATTTTTTAAAAATTGTGTGAAAGTAACAATTTTCTTAAATATGTTCCTTTATCTGTCGTAATTTGAATAAAATAAAAGCCCTCGGAGTAATTACTTAAATCGAATGATTCGTTGAAATTACTTTCAATAGATACGACATCTTGCTTTAATATTGTTTTACCTTTAATATCTAATATAGCTATTTGATTAACATTGTTGTAAGGGAGTTCAATAATAAATCTTCCGGAAGTTGGGTTAGGATAAACTAACAATTCATAAAATTCAGAATTATCATTAATTGCAACTAGAGAATCGACATTAACAGTAACAAAAGCTAAATTTGTACAACCATTAATATCAGTACCTATAACAGTATATATTTGAGACTCTGTGGGTTTTGCATTTACAATTTGACCAATTGTTGTGTCTAAACCAATTGATGGTTCCCACTTATAATTAATTGCATTAAATGCCTCTAACTGAACAGATTCGTTATTATAAATTGTAACATAATCATAATTTATTGCAATAATTGGAAGAGGATTTACTGTTAAGGTAACAATTGCTGGAGGGCTTTCAAAACCATAAACTGAATCGGTTTGAGTAACATAATATTTATATATACCATAAGTTAATATTTCTGGATTAAATACTGCTCCACAAAATACTAAAGTTGATAAAGTTGAATCGACATACCACTTAATATCATATCCAAATGCTGTAAGTTCAATATCTGAATCGCTATAACAAGCTGTTAGGTTGTTAGTAATAGGTGCAATAGTTTCAATATATTTTATTTCAAACTGATAAAAATCTGCATTTTCATTATTATTTGACTTTTTATTTGATTCGGTAAAAACTATTAAATAATTACCATCAAGTTTTTTTGCATAAGTTGCATAGCCATATAGTCGCAATAGATTTGGATTAGGTCGATTCATTTTCTCTTTTAAAGACCAGTTTTGTGGAGTTGAAAATATATCTTCAACTTTGTTAGAATATATCCATAATTCAGAATGTAAATTGTTAATATTAGAACTATTTCCGCCTCTTCTGTCAGTTGCAATAGCCCATAAATCATCGTGTTTTTCGTCATAAAAAATACATGGCGAAGGACAAAAATAACCATCAGCAATATTTGTACTAATAGGATTAGACCATGTTGAGCCTGTATCTCCCGAAACAACCTGAAAATAATTGCCTCCAATTGCATAAGTTTCATTTCTCATTAATCCGATTATTTTGCCTTCTTTTGTATATGCAAAACTTGATTCGTTAATTCTATATTGTTCGGTTGCTCTATAGTCCCATGTATAACTTATATCATTCCATGTAACACCATCAGAACTAAACCTAATTTCAATATAAAAATTATTGCTGAAAACATTCAAATATCCTTTTCCGGGTACATTTATTAAAGTGTGAGTATCGGAACAAACTCCAATTGAATTAATAATTTCTCTTGGCGACCATGTTTCGCCACCGTCATCGCTAAAAATCAGATTCAAATCTATGTGTGTTGATGAATTTGCTTGAAATCGTCTAAATATTAGTACAATTCTATCATTGCCAACTAAACCTCCATTTACATTTCTATTATCTAAATAATCTTCAAATACCACACTATTAGGACTCCAAGTTAATCCACCATCGTCAGTATATCGTTTTACAACTTTTCCTGTATTGCCAGTATGATTTCCATCAATACCAGCATCGAAGCGAAAAAAATGAATTATTCGCCCACTTGTAAGTGTTACCATAAAACCTTCTGAAGTATGGTCGCTACTAACAAGACTTGGGGTTATTTCTGTAATAACAACATGAGATGAATTTTGTCCAAATAATAAGTTTGCAAATACGATTATAAAAACAATTACTAAGTATCTCATTTTAATACTATTAATAGATATTTATATATGAAAAAATTGCTATTTACTCTAATTCAAATTCACTAAAACCAGCTAAAGCTCCATTTATATAACTATCAACATTATACTTTATTTAGATATTCTGTTAGTGAATAATTTTAAAAAGTTTGTCTAATTGAAGATGTGCATTAAAAGAAACTTTAATTTGTTGTAAACAAACAGCATAAAGATTAAAATAGACTTAAAACAATATGAAAAGACTATTAAGATTGCAGATAAACCATTTATTAAAAGCCATTTTTATTATCTTTGAAAATAAAGAAACAATGATTAAAGATTAAAAAAAATGAAAATTTTAGTAGTTGAAGATGAACCAAAAGTTGCAGATTTTCTCAAAAGCGGACTGGAAGAAGCCAATTTTGATGTTGACATTTGTTTTGATGGTGAAATGGGAAAAAAACTCGCATCAAAAAATAATTACGATATAATACTGCTTGATGTAATAATACCATATATTAATGGTATTGAATTATGTAAGCAAATTAGAGAAGTAAAGCCAAATGTTCCAATACTTTTGCTTACTGCTCTTGGTACTACCGAAGATAAACTCACAGGATTTGATGCAGGTGCAGATGATTATTTGGTTAAACCTTTCGAATTTAAAGAACTTCTTGCTAGAATACGTTCGCTAACAAAAAGAATAAATGGAATATCCAAAACAATTAATGTGCTGAAAGTAGGCGAACTGGAATTGGATTTGAATAAAAAAGTAGCCCGAAGAGAAGGTAAAGATATTGACCTCACAGCAAAAGAATTTTCACTTTTAGAATTTTTAATGCGTAGCAAAGGAAGAGTTGTTTCGAGAGCCGAAATTGCCGAAAAAGTATGGGAAATAACTTTTGATACAGGAACAAACGTAGTTGATGTTTATATTAATTTGCTAAGAAGAAAAATTGACAAGGACTTTACAATAAAATATATTCATACTAGAGTTGGGATGGGTTATATTTTAAACATTGATTAACATAGATTAATTATATTGTTAAATTGTTTGGAGTTTGAAGTTGAGATTGCAAACTGACTATCAATTATTGTGGATTGTGTACTACCAACTGACGATTGCTCACTATTTACTGATTACCAAATACTGATTACCGAATACTCTCTTTAAATTCCTAAATTCTAAATTCCTAAATCCTGTTAATTTTGTAAATCCTGTCAAAAAAAAGAAAACTTGTTAATTTTGTCAAAAAAAAATTATAAATGAAAATTCGTACAAAGCTTACTTTTCAATTTATTAGCATAGTTGCTTTGATTTTTATTTTTTCATCTTCTGCAATTTACTATTTCTCGGCAGAATACCGCAAAGACGATTTTTACAAGCGTTTACAAGATAAAGCCGAAAATGTTGCAAAATTACTTATTCAAGTTGATGAAATTGATGCCGAATTATTAAGAAAAATTGAAACTGATAATCCTGTAAGTTTACCAAGAGAAAAAATAATTATTTATAATTATAAAAATGAAATATTATATACTTCAGATGAAGCAAGGGCTATAAAAATTGACATTAACCTTTTAAACAAAATAAGAATCGAAAGAAATATAAAATTTGTTCAGGAAAATTTTGAAATAATTGGTTTTTTATATACCGATAAATACGACCGCTTTGTTGTTATTGCTGGTGCTGAAGATTTTTATGGTGTTAGGCGATTAGCTAATTTGCTTAAAATTATAATTATGGTTTTTTGTTTTGCTTTATTAATTGCATTTATTTCGGGCTGGATTTTTTCGGGTAGAGCATTACTTCCTATTTCTAAAGTAATTAAGCAAGTAAACGAAATTTCTATTTTAAGCTTAAACCTCAGAGTTGACGAAGGCAACAAAAAAGACGAAATAGCTAAACTTTCCCAAACATTTAACAATATGCTCGACAGGCTTGAAATGGCTTTTCATATTCAGAAAAATTTTATTGCAAAAGCATCTCACGAATTACGCACTCCGCTTCACTCTATTTCGGGTCAAATGGAAGTTGCACTTATGAAAAATCGTAGTAATGATGAATATAAACAAATTATTTTTTCTGTTTTAGACGACATGAAAAATTTAAATAATATTTCAAATCGCTTATTATTGCTGGCTCAAACAAGTTCTGAAAATAATAAAACAGATTTTTCGAGAATCCGAATTGATGAAATAATATGGCAAGTTCAAAGCGAAATATTAAAAAGAAATAACAATTATAACATCGCTGTTAATATTGATTTGTCTATTTCTGACGAATCAGGTTTAATTGTTTTAGGAAACGAAATGCTTTTAAGAACAGTGCTTGTCAACTTAATTGATAATGGCTGTAAATATTCTAACGACAATAACGTAAGCATTGAATTAAAGAATGATAACAATAAAATAATTCTAATTTTTTCAGATAAAGGTATTGGAATACCACAAAAAGACCTACCAAATATATTTGAACCATTCTACAGAGCAAGTAATGTTGCTGGAATAAAAGGTCATGGTATTGGTCTTTCGTTAGTTTCAAGTATTATGAAACTGCATAATGGAACAATTACAATAGAATCACAAGAAAATATTGGAACATCTTTTACTGTTTCTTTTCCAAAAACATAATACATAAAAAGCCACTACTAGCTTAGTAGTGGCTTTTTTCCATGAAAAACAACAAAGGATAAAGTTATATATATTTTAATTTATTTAAGAACTTCCTCATTATCTGCTTATGTGATATATTTTAATTCTCAGATAAAGCATAATTTTGTCACGTTAAAAAAACTTTATTATTTAAATTCAATTTTATGTTTTTGTAAAGAATCATATAGTTAATTAGTTTAA
>Ga0154347_1156_pt2 | contig 14087 bp, 19 predicted proteins | sample RifGroA2_FD_115875 | JGI IMG/M metagenome (GOLD analysis project Ga0154347, IMG submission 115875) | Bacteroidetes bacterium GWA2_31_9
TACTTGGTTTAAGGTACGAAAAAACCAATCTTGAATCTGCGTCGGCATATTTTTCTTCAATAACACTTCCCGAAGTATTCGTAAGTTGTAAAATTATAGGTTTTTCAATATTTTTTAAATTCAAATACATTGTAACATAATCTTCAAGTTTTTTTGTTCTGAATTTGATATTTATACTATCTGAATTTTGATCTATAAAATTGGTAAATGTCATTGAATCAAGAATCAACTCGTATGATGATTCTGTTTCCCAGTTGTATTTTATTTCTATTTTTCGAGGCGATAAAGTGTCGTAAATCAATGTATATTTTATAGGCTTTTGAATAGAATCTATAAGTTTATATATTTTTATTAAATCTGTTCTAAATGTTTTATATGGGCTTTCGGTTGTAATAAATATTGATTTATTCAAATCCATAATTCCTCCATTTGTAATATTTGAGGATATTGTGTAAACTGAGTCAATAACAGTATTTTCGTTCCTCTTCGATTTTGATTTATATAAAATATTTTTTCCAAAAACTGTATCAGTTTCAAAAACAATAGAATTATCTTCCTGAATAACAGGATAAACAACTTTAAAGCTTAATGAATCTGTTGAAATCAACGATGAATCATTTAGCCAGCATGTTACAGTATCAAATTTTGATGCAAATTCCCTAGAAATATCGATTTCTTTACAATCAAACAAAGCTGTTATAATAGGTTTATTTATACAGTCTTTACTAAATATTACTTTAATTTTGTGTTTATCGTTTCGCTCTGTTTTCAGCACTTTTACTTTTTTAGTATCCTCTTCAAAAATATTTAAAATTAAATCTTGATGCGAATATTCTGTTCTTGATTTTCGCACACTATCCTTTACTAAACTTTGAGCAATCTGTAATACAGAGTCCTTTAGTGTTTCAATGTCGCTACTATCAATAATATTTATTATCGAGTCGTAATAAAACTTTATAAGAGTGTCAGTAGCAAATGTATCCACATAACTTACTTTTGAGGCTACTGGCGAAATTGAAGAATCATTAAATGCAAACAATTCGTTAGGGAGGTCAAACTTTTTATTATTATTAGCATCTTTTAATGCAAAAATATTGTAAGTTCCTGGTGCTAAGTTTGATATTTCAAAATTTCCATTTTTATCTGTTTTTGAATAATAATCAGGAACAGCTTTATTTGGAGCTGTATCATTTAAGTTTTTATAAAGCAAAACCAATACATTTTCTTCGGGTTTTACATTATTAGCAACTTTTATTTTCCCTTTAATTGTTAGTGAATCAATATAACTTCCGGTAGAAAAAACATATTTGAAATTAAGAACAGGATTATTTTCAGTTAAGTCGGTAATTGATTTTCCAAAGTTTATACAGTAGGTTGTACTATCTTTTAATTCAGTATTTAGCTTTATTACAATCTCTTTACCTTTCGATTTTACATCGGGTTTTTCGTCAAATAAAGGCGATTCATAAACTTCTTGACTTGCATTATTTACCTGAACAAACTCATCAAACACTATTTTTATTTGTTTCTTATCAAAGTTTGTAGAATAATTTGATGGTGAAATATCTAACATAACAGGAGGTGATACATCTTTTGGACCACCAGTTGGTGCAACAATATTTGCACAACCATATAGAAGTAAGATTATTAGTAAAGATATAAAGTTGTAAAATTTCACAGTCAAACTTACATGAATTTTGCTAAATACACAAAAAGCAGTTAATTAATTTTAAAATGCGTTTGCTTAATTTTTTTCGATTTTTTGTTAAAAAAATAAAAGTGATTGATTTTTTTTAATTTAATTTTTATATTTAGAAAAAATATAATTCATGAATTTACTCGAAATATCTTCAACACATAAAACCCCAACTATTAGCTTTAATCCTAATTCTGGAATTTTTTTAATTGAGGGATGGTCAACTCCTGAAGATTCATTTGTTTTTTATGAACCTGTAATTTCATGGTTAACAGAATATGAAAAAAACCCTTCTGAAGTAACTGAATTTAGTGTAAAACTTAGTTATTATAATACTAGTTCGTCGAAATGGATTTTAGAGATATTTTACATTCTTGAAAAAATTCATCGTATGCATTCTGTGAAAGTAAATTGGTATTACGATGACGAAGATATGGAAGAAACCGGTCAGGATTATTCTTCTATGGTTCATATTCCGTTTAATTTTATTGAGATTTAAATTTTATAGTTTAATTATTTTTCTGGTCATTGACTCATTTTCGATTTGAATTTTTAAAAAATAAATCCCATTTTCAAAGTCTATAAATTCTTTTACAGTATTATTTCCTGCTTGCAAATTTTTAAAGCTAAGTGTTTTAATTATTTTTCCTGAAATATCTGAAATTTCAATATTAACATCGTAAGGTTTTATTAAATCTAATTGCATATATAGTTCTTTATCAGTAGGAACTGGATATATATTCAAGCTATTCACAGTGTTAAATAATTTTTCAGAAAAAACGACATTATCTACAAAAATAATAATAGAGTCAGTATAAGTACATCCATCGTTGGTAATAGTGTTATAATAATATGTAAACAAACCGGTATCTAATGGTAAACCAGTAGCATTTAACGAGTCGCTTCCAATAATAGACCCATTACCTTCTGACCAAAAACTATTAAATACTGTTGAAAAAACTGTATCCATATCAAACAAAGAGAAGTCAAAAGTTAAACCCCAATTAAAGATATATCCATTATCCGATGAGATATTATCAGTTACTTTTAAAGTCCAGTTACCATTTACAGGACAACCTATTAAGCCAATAAAATTATTAATTGGTAAGTATGTACTTGAAGGAAAATAATCTTGATCTGTATATATATTTCCAGCTAAATCAGTAAAAGTATATTTATATAAATTAGCCTCATTTGTCATATTTCCATAAATAGGACTAATTTGTGTAAAACAATAATCGTAACCAACTCCAGCAATATTATTTACATCATCGTCAATAGGTTCTCCTAGAAAAGTAGCTGACCCTGAATTTTCTTTTAAAAGTACTGATTGTCCGTTTGGACATTTTAATTCAATATCGGTATCACCACTATAAGAGTGTTCCATATTAATGCATACCGACTTAATCATGTTTGTATCAAGGATATTATTGTTATAATTGCTATTAACATTAATAATAGACTCATAACTTACACCTGAACCATCGGGAATAAAAAATACATTATTATTTATAAAGATGTTATTTATTTGTGAGATAATTGTATCTGAAAAAAAATTAGCATTTAAAACAATACTATCACCTAATAAAATGGTATCATTTGAGGAACTTATGTTAATATTAATCATTGGTAAAAAATTTATTGTATAGTACTCTGAAATATAGCATCCATTTGTGTCGGTAATTGTTAACACTGCATGATTTGAATTAGAATCAATGTTGTCAATATAAATATTATTTCCAAAGTAAATATTTGAGTTATATGCAAATTCGAAAATTGAAGTTGAATCAGATTGATGATATGTAATATCGTTATTATTATATATTCCATATAAATTAATATAAAAAGGCATATTATTACATAAAGATATTTCAGAATTATTAACTGAGCCACTTGAAACAGTTATGCTATTTGAAAAATCCTGACACGTTAAAACACATTCAATATCTGCATCCCAGCCTGAATTCTGAATAGATCCATCAGATGTAAAAACAAAAGTAAGACAACCAGTTCCAATAGATTGAATTGTTACACCATTTAAAGATGTACCAGTTACACTATCAAACATATACATTGCTAAAGCAGAATCTCCATTATAAACTGTTAAAAATTCATAACTATTTTCAATATCAAAACTATTGAAATGAACCGAGATTTCTCTATTTGGCAAATCTGAACATATTGTCATTTTAATATTTGCATTTGCACTATAACTTGATGCCAAACCGCCATCATCATAAAATTTGCCTGTACATGTATTAACATATGTGTTAGACATATTAAATGTTTGTCCAAATAAATTGTTAACAATAAAAAAGGCAATTGCCAAAATGAAGATATTCTTTTGCATAATGATTTTTTTCAAAATTAAATAGTTTTATTTGATATTCAAAACATTTAGGAGGTTAAAATAGACCTTTAGGAAAATAACATGTAGCTAATAAAGCATTATAAATTAAGAAATATATAATATCTGTTAAATACAGATAAATTATTAAGCATTTTTTTAATTACATAAATTATATAAATTTACATTTTAATATTGTGTGTATTAAAAATTTCTCATTTTAGTAATACAAATAAATTAACTATTAATATTGGAGGAAATATGAACGATAACGAAATGAAAGCATTAGGAATGATTGAAACTCGTGGCTTTGCAGCTATGGTTGAAGCATCAGATGCAATGGTAAAAGCAGCTAAAGTAGAATTAGTTGGCTTTGAAAAAATTGGAGGTGGTTTTGTAACCGCAATCGTAAGAGGCGATGTTGCTGCTGTAAGAGCTGCAGTAGATGCTGGAGTTGCAGCAGCCGAAAAAGTTGGCGAAGTTGTATCAACTCACGTAATTCCTCGCCCACATTCAAATGTTGACTCAGCATTACCACTTAGTAATAAATCAATTAAGAAAGGAAAATAATTATGGTAGAATTAAGAACTTACGTTTTTTTAGATTCCTTACAACTTCAAATGGCATCGTATCTTTCAACAGTTTCGAGAGGTTTCTTACCTGTTGGCGGACAAGCTTGCTGCATAGTTGAAATTGCTCCCGGAATTGAAATTAACAAATTAACCGATGTCGCATTAAAGGCAACTCATGTTACACCTGGAATGCAAATCGTAGAAAGAGCTTATGGAATGCTTGAAGTTCATTCCGATAGTCAAGGCGATGTTCGTATGGCCGGACAATCTGTTTTAAATGCTATTGACCAAACAGAAGAAAACAGGCTTAAACCAAGAGTTTTAACTAGTCAGCTAATTAAAAACGTTGAAGACCATCATGCTCAACTAATTAATCGAACAAGATTTGGTAATATGGTTTTACGTGGCGACACATTGTATATTCTTGAAGTAGAACCTGCTGGATACGCATATTTTGCTGCCAATGAAGCCGAAAAAGCTGCACGAATCAATATAGTAGAAGTAATTGGTTTTGGAAAATTTGGTCGTGTTTATATTGCTGGCGAAGAAGCAGAAATTCTTGAAGCAAAAAATATAGTTGAAAAACGATTATCTGAAATAACAGGTAGAGAAGATAAATATTAATAAAATTAAAAAATAGGAGAAAAATATATGAACGATAATACTGAAGCATTAGGAATGATCGAAACAAGAGGTTTCGTAGCAATGGTTGAAGCTGCAGACGCAATGGTTAAAGCTGCAAAAGTTGAACTTATTGGTTTTGAAAAAATTGGTGGTGGTTTTGTAACTGCAATCGTAAGAGGCGATGTTGCTGCTGTAAGAGCTGCTGTTGATGCAGGAGTTAGAGCCGGCGAAAAAGTTGGAGAAATTGTTTCAACTCATGTTATTCCTCGCCCTCATGGAAATGTTGACCTTGCATTACCACTAGGAAGAGTTAGTACAAAGAAATAAAAATTGATTTAGATTTAAGATTGGAAAATCCTAAATCCTAAATCCTAAATCCTAAATCAAAATGATTTTAGCAAAAGTAGTAGGAACCGTTGTTGCCAGTCAAAAATCTCAAAAAATGGAGGGGCAAACTCTTCTTCTTCTAGAAAAAGTTGACCCCATAACAATGAAAGGGAAAAACGACTTTGTAGTTTCAGTCGATAGCGTTGGTGCAGGAGTTGGCGAAATTGTATTTTATGTTTCTGGAAGCAGTGCAAGATATACGAGTTCAACCGAAGGCAAACCAACTGACTCTACAATAGTTGCAATAGTCGATTTTATTGAAAAAGATGGCGAATATACATACAGAAAAGATTGAAAAAAGAAATTTTCTAAGTATTGAATCACTAATAAATGATTGAAAAAAGTATTATATTAGGTTTAATTTTAAAAATTGCAAATTCAATAAATCCGGATAAAATATTTTTAATCGGGTCTTATGCTTCTGGCAATGCTAATAATGATAGCGATATTGACCTTTTAGTGATAAAAGAAACTAAAGAACCAAAATATAAAAGAAGTATTGAAATACAACGACTTTTAATAGGGACTAAATTACCAGTTGATGTTGTGGTTTATACAAACGAGGAATTTGAAAAAGAAAAAAACAAAAATTATTCATTTGTTAATGTTGCAATACAAGATGCTCAATTAATGTATGAACGTAAGTGAAGAAAGACTAAGGGATTGGATTGAAAAGGCTGACCACGATTTGGGTACAGCAATTATAATTAATAAATATATTAAGGAATATTCCGATACACTTGCTTTTCATTGTCAACAAGCCGTAGAAAAATATATTAAGTGTTTATTAGAAAAACATTTAATAACCTTTAAAAAAAGTCACGATTTAAGATATTTACTTGATATTTTAAACGATGCAATTAAAATTGACGTTTCTCTTTACGAAAAAATAATAAAACTTAATGCATTTGGAGTAGAAATTCGATACCCGGATATTAAAATAGAATTAACTGAAATACAGAGAAATGAGGCAATTATAATCGCTAAAGAAATTAGAGAATTTTTAAAGAAAAATATTGAATTTGATATTGACAAAATGACTTCAAATCCTTTAGATTAACTAATGTTGATTATTGCACAATTTAAATTTATTATATGATTTTGGCAAAAGTAGTTGGAACAGTTGTTAGTACTGTAAAAAATGATGGAATTAGCGGTGCTAAATATCTTTTAATCGAAAAATGCTCACAATCGGGCGAAAAAAAAAGCGATTATATAGTTGCACTCGACTTAGTTGGAGCTGGAAATAACGAAATGGTTTTAGTTGCCGAAGGTTCATCTGCACGAGAAACTTCACAAACAGTGAATAAGCCTCTCGATGCATTAATTGTAGGAATAATTGATTTAATTGACGAAAACGATAAAATAGTTTATAGAAAGTAAGATTGATGGAGATAACGGTTTTAGCTGTTTTAGAGTTCAGTAGCATTGCAATTGGTATAAAAGTTCTTGACGATATGGTGAAAATTGCACCTGTCAAAATCGTTGAGGCTCGAACAATTTGCCCCGGAAAGTATATCATTGTTTTTACTGGCGATGTTGCATCTGTTGAATATTCCTACAACAAAGGATTAGAATCGGGAAAAGATTTTTTAGTCGATAAACTTTATTTGCCAATGATACACACAGATGTTGTTGCTGCTATTGGAAAAGTTGTTACAACTGATGAATGGAATACAATTGGTATAATTGAAACATTATCTGTTACATCGGGCATTGAAGCTGCCGATTTTGCTACAAAAACTGGCGGAGTTAAAATAATTGAAATAAGACTTGCAATTGGCTTTGGTGGCAAATCTTATGTGAAAATGATGGGTACACTTGACGAGGTTCAATCGGCAATGGCTGTAGCAACAGCAAAAGTTAAAGAAAAAAATCAATTATGTATGGAAGTAATAATTCCACAACCACATAAAGAAATTAAACAGTTTTTCATGTAATTGGAGGTTTTTAAATGGACAATTTAGAACAAAATATCAGACAGTTAGTAGAAGAAGTAATCAAAAGCATGAATCTTCCAACTGCAAATGTTAAAAAAGATTCGAAACTTGGAGTTTATTCAAATTTGAACGATGCTATTGAAGCTTCAGATATTGCTTTTAAAGAATTTACAAAAGTAACGTTAGAAACCCGAAAAAAAGTTATAGCCAATATTCGCAAAACCACCATGGAGTACAGAGAAATTTTGTCGAAAATGGCTTGGGAAGAAACAGGTTTAGGACGATGGGAAGATAAAATAGTTAAAAACGAACTAGGAATTAATAAAACTCCCGGCGTAGAAGATATTGTTCCTGAAACTTTTACCGACGACCACGGATTAACACTTGTAGAAAGAGCTCCTTATGGAGTAATTGGCTCAATTACACCAAGTACAAATTCTACTATTACCGTTATAAGTAATGCAATAGGAATGATTGCTGCCGGAAATGCTGTGGTTTTCAATCCACATCCATCGGCAAAAAAAGTTTCTGCAGCAATAATCAGTTTACTTAATAATGCAATTATTGAAGCTGGCGGTCCGGTTAATCTTGTAACTTGTATTGATGAACCAACCATAGAATCAGCAAAAGCATTAATGGCTCATAAAAAAATTGCTATTATGGTTGTTACAGGAGGACCTGCAGTTGTTAAAACAGCAATGAATAGCGGAAAAAAGGTTATTGGAGCTGGACCCGGAAATCCTCCTGTAGTGGTTGACGAAACTGCAAATATTGCAAAAGCTGCAAAAGATATTGTTGATGGAGCAAGCTTCGATAATAATGTAATTTGTATTTGCGAAAAAGAAGTAATTGTTGTTGAATCGGTTGCCGACAAGTTAAAAGAAGAAATGAAAAAAAATGGTGCTTACGAACTCACAGGCGACCAAATAAAACAAATAACTGCTTTAGTAATTTCTGACCCCGGAAGACCCGGACACGAAGGAGCAGCAAACAAAAATTATGTTGGTAAAAATGCCGATTTTATTGCAAAAGGCATTGGACTTACCGTTCCAGCTTCAACCCGATTATTAATTTGCGAAGTTGATAAAGACCATCCACTTGTTTGGACAGAACAGCTTATGCCTGTAATGCCAATTGTTAGAGTAAAAGATGTTGATACAGCAATAGATTTAGCAGTTGCTTGTGAGCATGGTTTCCGCCATACCGCAATGATGCACTCTTTAAACATTGAAAAACTTAGCAAAATGGCAAAAATAATGAATTGTTCAATATTCATTAAAAATGGGCCAAGCTATGCTGGTTTAGGCTTTGGCGGAGCAGGTTTTGCATCGTTTACAATTGCAAGCCCAACAGGAGAAGGTGTAACAAGAGCAAGAACATTTACAAGAGAAAGACGATGTACGTTGGTGGATTATCTTCGAATAATTTAAACGTATAGATAAGTTAATTTGAAAATTTGATAATTTGATAATGAAATTAGCTAGAGTAATTGGAAGAGTTGTAAGCACAACAAAAATTGAAGAATTTGATGGTGCAAAATTTCTTTTAGTTCAGCCACTCGACGAACATTTGAATAATGCTGGCGACCCAATTGTTGCTACAGACAAAATTCAGGCTGGAAATAATGAAATTGTTTACTACGAAACAAGTAAAGAAGCAGGAAGAATTTATGAAACCGTCATGAATCCTTCTGATGCATCTATAATGGGAATCGTTGATGATATTTATGTAAATAAATTAAATACTATCAAATAACATGAGTACATCAACACTTCAACTCATCAACACAAAACAACTATGATATTAGCCAAAGTTATAGGAAACGTAGTTTCTACCGTTAAAGAAAAAGGTTACGAATCGAAAAAGATTTTAATAGTTCAACCTGTTGATTATAATGGAAAAAATAATGGAAAATCGTTTCTTGCAATTGATGCAGTTCAGGCAGGAGTTGGCGATACAGTGCTGATACTGGAAGAAGGTGGCTCTGCAAGAGATATAATTAACGAACCCGAATCAATGACAGTAAAGTGTGTAATTGCCGGAATTGTTGATGAAATATCCGTTTCAAATAAATAAAAAATAGAATGTCGAATAATCAAGAAAATATTGATAAAAACAACTTAACAGATAACGTTAAAAGAGTATCTATTGGTGCTGACCATGGTGCTTTTGAAGCAAAAGAAGCAATTAAGCTTTACCTTCAAACAATTGGTTATTCAATAGTTGATGTTGGCACAAATTCCAAAGATGCTGTCGATTATCCCGATTTTGCTGTTGCAGTCGCCAAAAAAGTAGTAAGTGGCGAATGTGAAAGAGGAATTATGCTTGATGGTGCAGGAATTGGCTCAAGCATGGTTTGCAATAAGGTAAAAGGAATTAGAGCCGCTTTATGCTGGAGCGAAAAAACTGTTTTAAATAGCCGTCTTCATAACAACGCAAACGTGCTTACAATGGGAACGGCACAGCACTCAATTGCCGATATGTGTAACATGGCAAAAATTTGGCTCGAAACACGTTTTGAAGGTGGTCGTCATTTGCCACGAATCAATAAAATGATGGCTGTTGAAAGAGGCAGATTATAGATGTAATATTTAAGAAGTAATATTTAATATTTAAGCAGAGAAAACAAGAAATTTCTAAATTTGAAAATTCAAAAATTATAAATTGAAATATGGAACAAAACGAATTGATAGACAAAATTACAAAGGAAGTAATGTCTCGTTTAAACGATAAAATGCAATCACAAAGCTCTAATAAACAAGATACTTCAAAACATTCTGGAAGTGTTATGTCTCCACTTGAATTAGCTGGATATATTGATCACACATTACTAAAACCTGAATCAACTCAAGAACAATTTGATAAACTTTGTGAAGATGCAAAAGCCTACAAATTCAAATCTGTTTGTGTTAATTCAGGATGGGTTCCTTATGTTGCAAAAAAATTACGTGGTTCTGGAATCCTAATTTGCTCAGTAATTGGCTTTCCTCTTGGCGAAATGGACACCAGAAGCAAAGCATTTGAAGCTCGAAGTGCAATTTCTAACGGAGCAAATGAGCTTGACATGGTAATTAATGTTAGTGCTTTAAAATCAAGAAATTTAAAGCTTGTTGAAGAAGATATTCGTGCTATAAAAAGAGCTTGCAGAAGTAATACTATATTAAAAGTTATTATCGAAACAGGTTTACTTTCAGAAGAAGAAAAAATTCTAGCATGCGAAATTTCAAAAAAAGCAAATGCCGATTTTGTAAAAACATGTACAGGATTTATGGGGGGTGGTGCTACAGTTGCTGATATTCAGTTAATGCGACGTATTGTTGGATCAAAAATAGGTGTTAAGGCAAGCGGTGGAATTAAAGATTTTAAACAAGCAATTGCATTAATTAATGCCGGAGCAAATCGTTTGGGTTGCGGAGCAAGTGTTGCTATTGTCACAGGTGCAACTTCTCAAGGAGGCTATTAAAAGCTCAAAGTTTCAAGTCCAAAGCCCAAAAATCAAAGTATGGCAGTGAAATATTCACTTTAAATTATGATATACCGATACGGAACTGATTTACAAATTTTTATTTAATGTTCCTAGCGGTATAACTCACTCTAAATATTTTTTCTACCAAAAAACTATTAAGATTGAGTATATTTGCAAAATAATGGCTTCATAGTTCAATGGATAGAACGACAGTTTCCTAAACTGTAAATTCGGGTTCGATTCCCGGTGAGGCTACAAAGGTATTATCAAATTCCCTCTAAAAAGCTTAATCTTTGAGTGTTTTTCAATATTCCCAAAAATAAGTGTGTATTAAACTTAGAATGTTTGTTTTTGAATTTAAAAATCACTCTACATCAAATTAATCCATTTGTATTTCTTATATTTAATTTTTCATGAGGCTAAAAAATATACTATTATTCTTGATATTATTCTTTTTTTTAATTGCATGTGAACCTCCTGTATTATTTAATGAGCCTCAACCTTCAGAAACAAAAAGCTTATTAAAATTTCCCAGACATTTAATTGGAAATTACCTCAGTTTTTCTGACAATTCTGTGCTGAAAATAACTGAGAAAACTATTGTGAGAATTTATAATTTAGAGTATAATTTGTGTATTAATGAACTTGACAAAAATCTTATTATAAAAGGAGATAGTTTAATAAATATTAATACAAATAAAGGGTCAGTTTTAACAAAAAATGGAGATAGCTTAATTGTTAAAATTCAGTCTATTGATACTTTATTTAAAATCAATAATAATAATGTTTTGAAAAAGTTCAAAGGATATTATTTTATCAGTACTTTAGTTACATCAAATTCCTGGGAAGTAAAAAAAATAATGCTATCGCAGGGACAATTAACAATTAGTAGTATCACAAACAACATTGAAATTGATGATTTAATGCCAATTAAAGAAAGTCGTCTTGATTCAATACCTCCATATAAATTTAATCCAACTAAAAAACAATTTAAAGAATTTGTAAAATCTGATGGATTTTGTGATAATGAAATATTTATTAGACAAAATAGGGATGCCAATAGATGTTATTAACTCTCATCGCATTACTGGTTTAGTTTGCATTAAATGCTTATTATATTATAAATCAATAATGTCAAAAATGCCTTATCTTTGTTTCTTAATAAAAAAATGAAATAGTTGTTTAATCTTTTCAAAAATATCGACCGTAAAAATTATAAACCCAAATATGGAGGTTTAGATATTTTTAAATACATTGGCCCAGGCTTGTTGGTTACAGTTGGTTTTATTGATCCCGGTAATTGGGCATCAAATCTTGCTGCAGGAGCCGATTATGGTTATGCACTATTATGGATGGTTACAATGTCAACCATAATGCTCATAATTTTGCAGCATAATGTTGCTCATCTTGGAATTGCTACTGGTCTTTGCTTGTCTGAGGCAGCTTCAATTTATATAAAGCCACGTTACTCAAATGCTTTACTTTCGTCTGCTATGTTGGCATCTGTATCAACTTCGCTTGCCGAAATTTTAGGAGGAGCTATTGCCCTTGATATGCTTTTTCAAATCCCAATCAGAGCTGGTGCTTTACTTGTTACTTTGTTTGTTTTTATAATGCTTTTTACCAATTCGTACCGATTAATTGAAAAATGGATAATTGCATTTGTTTCTATTATTGGGTTATCATTTTTGTATGAACTTTCGTTGGTAAATATCGACTGGAATAGTGCAATTACTGGCTGGGTAACACCGGCATTCCCTAAAGGCTCAATGATTGTTATTATGAGTGTACTTGGTGCAGTAGTAATGCCACATAATTTATTTCTTCATTCTGAGGTCATACAAAGTCGTCAGTGGAATTTGAAAGACGAAAAAATTATAAAAAAGCAATTGAACTACGAATTTTTAGACACTCTTATATCAATGATTCTTGGTTGGGCAATTAATAGTGCAATGATTCTATTAGCTGCTGCAACATTTTTCAATTCAGGAACTTCGGTTTCTGAACTCGAACAAGCGAATCAGATGTTAGCTCCATTGCTTGGAAGTCATGCTGCAATAGTATTTGCAGTGGCTTTGTTATTTGCTGGAGTTGCTTCAACAATAACTTCTGGAATGGCAGCAGGATCAATTTTCGCAGGAATGTATAAAGAACCTTATGATATTAAGGATAATCACTCAAGAATGGGAGTTGCTATTTCGCTATTAATTGCTTTGGGAATTATCTATTTAATTTCAAATCCTTTTAAAGGGCTAATTTATTCACAAATGATTTTAAGTATTCAATTACCATTCACAATTTTTCTCCAGGTATATTTAACTTCATCAGAGAAGGTTATGGGAAAATACAAAAATTCCACTATGTCTAAAATCACTCTATATTCACTCGGGGCAATTGTTACTTTACTTAATGTAGTGCTGTTTATTAGCTTAATTTGAACTGTTTAAAAAAGTAATAAATTTTCGCTATTCGTATTACAGTTTGCTATTATTAGTTAAATTTTTATCTTTAACCTTAAATCCGCAAGACTGCTGTCATTGCAAACAAAGTGAAACAATCTCTTTATTGTTGTAGATTGCTTCGTAAGATTGCAACGACAGATAAATTGATTACTTAGTAAAAGTCTTACCGATTTAAGGTTTAAAACTTAATCACAACAGAATAATGAAAATATATTTTATTAGTATTTTAAGTTTCTTAATATTATTTAAATCTTATTCTCAGGATTCTAATACAATTGATAGTCTTAAAAAAGTAATTTCAAATGTAGAAAAAAAATGTCCAGTGCCTTGCCCCGAAGATACAAGCAGAATTTTGGCTTATATCGGATTAGGTGAAGAAATTTTTGTGGATTATCCCGATTCAGCTATTTCACTTTGGACCGAAGCCGAAAAAATTGCAAGAAACCTTCTTGCTCGAAAAAACAATTCAAAAATCACAGAAACCACAAATAAGTGTTTAGCTCTGGCAATTAACAACATAGGTTATGTTTACAAGTACATGGGCGAAATTCCAAAAGCACTTGTAAATTACAATAAAGCTTTAAAAATTCAAG
>Ga0154347_1242_pt2 | contig 13899 bp, 5 predicted proteins | sample RifGroA2_FD_115875 | JGI IMG/M metagenome (GOLD analysis project Ga0154347, IMG submission 115875) | Bacteroidetes bacterium GWA2_31_9
GAACGATAACCTTGCCTCCACCTAAACATCCAATTGAATCAGTAACAGTAACAAAGTATTCTCCTGATATTAGATTATTTATTGTTGCTGAAACTCCATCATTAGACCACAAATAAGAAAATGGTGGTTTAGTTCCATTTGGAATAACTGTTGCTGTTCCTGATGGCGAAGTACATAATGCTGCTGAAGAGTCAAATGAAACAGGAACAAAAGGAAAATCAACAACTATTGGGTTATCAAGTTTTGCACTTCCTTTACAATCATTATTATCTTCAAAAATTACAATAGGATCATAAGTTCCTGATATTAAATACACATGTTCAATAAAATCTACATAATTTTCACTTGATGATTGATCTCCAAAATCCCAAAAATATTTTACTGCATTATCGGTTACTGCATGAAATGTGAAAACAGGTGTACATGTACTAGTGTCAATATCGTACATTAAACTTCCTGTTGGTCCTTGAACTTTAATGAGAGAGTCGATTTTTAAAGTGTCCTTACATCCATAATTATTTCCAACAATTAATTGAACATCATAAATTCCAGACTCAGTGTAAGTATTATATGGATCGTCAATTGTGTCAATAAGTGGAGCATTATTACCAAAATCCCATAACCATGATGTTAATGTTCCTAAAGTCGTTTTTGTTGAATCTGTAAAATGAACAAAGAAATCAGGACATGTTGCTACAGTTCCATCAGCATAAAATCCTGCTTTAATATCAGAAATTGTTATGGATTTAGTAATTGTACTATCGCATCCGTTTCTATCTGTAACTTTTAATGAAATAGTAAAGCTTACAGCTGTGTCAGCATTTGTTGAGAATGAATGACTTGGATTAGCTAAAGTAGAAATAGGGGAGTTATCTCCAAAATTCCATTCATACATTAATGTATCTCCTGTGGCTCCCGGTGTTGATGTGGAAGTGCTTGCAAACGAAATACTTTGATTGTTACATGCAATTGTATCAAAAGTGAAACTTGGATATGGAAAAGTTGCTATAATGTAGCTGTTATGAGTATATGTTCCAACACAGTTGTTTGTGTCTGTTATTGTCAGGCTAATATTGTAAGTACCACGAGGTGAAAATGTATGAATTGCATTTGTATCAGTTGATGAAGTATTATCTCCAAATGTCCAATTCCAAGATTTAGTAGGAACAATAAAATTAGTTGTATCAGTAAAATTGACAGATAAAGGAACACAACCAGTAACAACATCAGCAATAAATCCGGGAGAAGGCAAATCTTTAACTTCTATTAATGAGTCAATATTTAAAGAATCTTTACAACCAAGCTGGTCAGTAATTTCTAAATTAACATTGTAGAATCCGTAGTTTAAATAAGTATTAGTGGAGGTAGTTATAGTTGTGTCAAAAGTATTGCCATCACCATAAGTCCAATCCCACAAAGTTATTGAGGTATTTGTCCAAGAATCGTCACTAAAAACACAAGTGAAAGGCATACAGCCTTTAGTCGTATCTGGATGAAAATTAACATGAATATCAGAAATTTTTATTGTTTTTGTTATTGAATCAAAACATCCAAAAGTTGAATTTCCAACAACTAATTTAATATCATAAAATCCTTGAGTTGAAAAAGTAACATCGTTAGGCGTTTGTCCTGAGAATGTACTTATTGTGTCAAAATGCCACTCCCAAGAATCTGCTAATACAGACTCATCGAAAAATGAAACAACCAATGGAGTATCACATGCTACAAGTGTTGATGGTGTAAATCGTGCAATTGGTGGATAAACCTGAGCAACTGAATCTTTTGAAAATGTGTCATAACAGCCATGAAAACCAACTATTAGCGAAACATCAAAATAACCAGTATCAGCATAAGTGTGAGTTGGATTTTGTTCAGTAGATGTTCCTCCATCTCCAAAATCCCATAACCACTCATCACCTACCGAATCAGATAAATCTGTAAATGGTAAAATAAATTTATAACAGCCTGAACTGTCAGTTGGTGAAAATAATACATTTTTATGATCTCCAACAAAAATTGTGTCTGAAAGTAATACAGAATCTCTACAGCCTTTAATATTTTCGATAATTAAATTAACTGAAAATACTCCCGTATCAGCAAAAATATGAGTTGGGTCGAGTTGGTCAATAATTGGAGTCCCATCTCCAAAATCCCAATACCAATGTGTAATATCTTCAACAGAAGTAGATGAATCAATAAAGGTAACAAACAACGGTTTACAACCTTGTAAGCTATCAAATCCGAATTTTGCGTGAGGTAAATTAATTTTAATATAATTTGTCTTAGTTAGTGATGCTGAACAATTGTTTGAATCAACAACTGTTAACGATACACTATAGTCAAGGCTGTCATTATATGTAATAATAGGATTTTGCTCAGTACTACTTGATGGAACTCCTCCTGAAAATGTCCACAACCATGTTTCAACAGAATCTCCCGAAGTTGAAAAATTTGCATCAAAAGGAATACTGCAAGCAGTACTATCTAATGCTATAAAATTTAATAATGGTTTTGGATAAACTACAATGTTAAATGATTTTATAATAGTATCTGAACAGTTGGTGTTTCCAACAATCAATGTAACAATGTAAGTTCCAGTTGTGTCAAATGTATGTGCTGGATTTTGAGTTGTTGCACTTGTTCCATCACCAAAATTCCATTTCCAAGTTGTAGAACCTGTTGTAAGATTTGTGAAATGAGCTGAAAAAGGTTTGCAACCAGCTGTTGTATCAATTTTGAAATCACCAATAAATGAATTGATTGTAACATTTTTTACAATTGAATCGGTACATCCTGCTCCACTCACAACTAAACTTATTGGATATGTTCCAAAATTAGGATAAGTATGTGGCATTGGAGAATAAATATTGCTTGTAGAATTATCACCAAAGTACCAATTATATGTAAGTGTTGTATCGCTGGTAGCATTTGTAAGAGCAACAGTATGAGGCGTGTCGCAACCAAAAGGCTTGTCAATGCTAAATGATGCATTAATATTATTTTCAATGACATTAATTTTATTAGCTGATGTTTTGTTTGAAGTACATCCGTGATAATCGGTTAAAAATAATGAAACAGAAAAGTTTCCTGGATTTGAGTAAGTGTGTGGTGATGGACTGTAATCAGTCGAAGATTGTGCATCGCCAAATGTCCAAACAGTTGATGATAATGTAGTATCTCCAAGAGCTGAAAGATTAGTAAAATTAACAGTTAAAGGGTTGCAACCTTGTGTTTTATCTTGTGTGAAATTAGCAACAGGAGCTTTATAATATTTAATATAAGCAATTTTTATTAAAGTGTCAGATGTTGTTAAATTAGAGCATATTAGAGTAACAGTATAAATCCCGGGTGTTTGATATGTGTGCGTAGGATCTGGTGAAGTAGAAGTAACCCCATCACCAAAATTCCACATATAGGTTAAATTTGAACCGACAGATTGATTTGTAAATATTACAGCAAGTGGTGAGCTAGAACATCCTTCTGTTTTGTTTGCAGTAAAAGCGGCTGTTTGTGCAAATATGCTAAAATTAACTAGCAGAATTAATAGTATTGTCGAAAAAAAACTGATGTATTTCTGCATCATATATAATTAGTGTCTATCTATAAAGTTAAGAGTTTAAGTCAGAATGTTCGAGTTCGAGGTTTCGATGAGCTGAAAATCAGGAGTGTATTGAAGTACATGACTGATTTGAAGATCGAGAATAACTAAGAAATCGGACATTATGGACAAACTCTAATTTAAATAAAAAGCAAATATAATTATTATCCTTTATTGGCATTGCTTTTTTCAGACATTTCTACGTCAGTTATTGATATATGTTGCAATATTTTAGACAAAACATGCTATTTTAATTGTTAATAAGTACTTGTTTATTCTTTTAAAAGTTAATAAAATCCATAATTGTATAATTTTTAGATAATTGTTGAAAAATAAAGGATGAAAATTTCAAAAAGGAAGTATTAATTTTGAATTAAAAACAAGGTTACAAAAATTATTGTAATTTTAGCCTTTAATTTTTTTTGTGAAAACAATTCGGTTTTATTTTATATTCATAATAATTATTGCTTTTACCAATATTTCTAAGTCGCAATTTTACAATGGCTTACAAATGGATTTTGGCAAAAGCAGAGTTCAGTACGAAAATAACTACTGGCAATATTTTCGTTTTCAAAAATTTGATACTTATTTTTATGTTGGAGGAAAGGAACTTGCTGCTTATACTGGCGAGTTTGCATCAACAAAAATTCCTGAGATGGAAAGCTTTTTTGATTATAAGCTTGACGCTCGTATTATATTTATAATTTACAATAAATTATCAGATTTTAGGCAAAGCAATTTTGGCTTGGCATCTGGAAATAATGAGTATAATATTGGAGGAGTAACTAAAATAATTGATAATAAAGTATTTCTATATTTTGAAGGCGATTTCAAAAAGTTTGAAAAGCAAATTTCTGCTGCAGTTGCCGAAGTTCTTTTAACTCAAATGATTTATGGAACAGATTTTAAAAATAAATTGGCAAATTCTACACTTATGTCTTTGCCTGATTGGTTTGTAAAAGGATTGATTTCTTATGCTTCTGAAAATTGGAGTGTTGAAATTGAAAATAAAGTAAAAGATGGAATTTTAAGTGGAAGATACGAAAAATTTAATCATTTAACAGGTGAAGATGCCTTATATGCGGGTCATTCTATATGGAACTACATTGCAAATAATTATGGAAAATCAGTTATTCCCAATATTTTATATTTAACTCGTATTAATAAAAATGTAGAAAATGGTTTTTTGTATGTACTAGGAACTACATTAAAATATTTATCTTTCGATTGGCTTAATTATTACGATTCAATGTATTATGAAAGTCAGAAACAACAATTTAGTTACGATTCTGGACTATTAAAAAAAGTAAAAAAATCAAGAGTTTATTCTCAAGCAAAAATTAGCCCCGATAATAAAACAATTGCCTATGTAACAAATGAATATGGGAAATATAAGCTATTTTTATATAATACAGAATCTGGAAAACGAAAAAAAATCCTTAGGCGTGAGCATAAACTCGATCAGATTACAGATTATTCATATCCAATAATTGCTTGGCATCCAAGAGGTGAAGTTTTATCAGCAATTATAGAGTCAAAAGGCGAATTGAAATTGATGAGTTATAGTATTTCTGACGAGCGTTTTGAAACTAAATTTATGCCTTATTTTGAAAAAATACTTGATTTTTCGTATTCTGATGATGGTTTGAAAATGGTTTTTAGTGCTGTTCAAAATGGGAAAACTGATATTTTCGTTTATAATGTTCCATCAAATACCAATGAGCAAATTACAAATGATTATTTCGACGATTTTAATCCACGATTTATAGATAATTCAAAATCTATCATATTTTCTTCAAATCGCCTATCAGATACTTTATCAGTTTTAAAAAAGTTTGAAAAAAAATCTGATACTTATGATTTGTTTATTTACGATTATGCAAATAAAAACAATTCTTTAACAAGACTTACTAATACTCCTTATGATAATGAAACTCAGGCTTTTGAGAGCAAACATCATAGTTTTATTGCACTAAATGATCAGAATGGAATTTTTAACCAACATTTAATAAAGTTCGATAGCACAATTAGTTTCATCGATACATCAATGCATTATAGGTATTTTTCTGTTGATAAGCCTTTGACTAACAATTCCAGAAATTATCTTGAAATAAATAAAGGTTTTAAAGGAAACAAAAATTTAAATCTGACTTTTAACTCAGGAAAGTATTTCATTAATGACGATAAAAATTTATCGGATCAGACGTTAGAAAATTATTCTTTAACTGAATATAAAAAGAAATATATAAAGCAATTAAAATTAATTGATAGCCTTTCGAATCCAATTATAATGAGTAAAGTAGAAGATGTAAAAAAAGATTCAATCAAATCATTAAAAAATGATACATCAAAAGTTATTGATATTAATAATTACATTTTCAATAAGGAAAAATCAAATGCAGAAGAGGCAAAATTAAAAAAAGACACAACACAGATTTCTGATACAACAGTTACAGGATTTATACTACCTAAACAGATGGTTTATTTCACATCTTTTTATACCAATTATTTTGTCAATCAGATTGATTTTGGGTTTCTAAGTTCTTCATATCAAGCATATACAGGAGGAGCTGTATATTTTAATCCGGGCTTTAATTTATTTATGAAAATTGGCACAACCGACCTTTTTGAAGATTATAAAATTACAGGAGGATTTCGTTTTGCCGGAAACTTTAATAGTAACGAATATTTGTTAAGTTTTGAAAATCTGAAAAAACGATTAGATAAGCAGATAATACTTCATCGTCAAGCATTTTCAAATCTGTCATCGAATAGCGTTTCAAAAACTCATACTCATGAATTAATGTATTTACTAAAATATCCTTTTAGTCAAATTACATCGGTAAAAGCAACATTAGTTGGTCGTTACGATAGAGTTGCTTTTTTATCATCTGATATTCCTTCATTATATCGAAAAAATGAATATAAAACATGGGCTGGAGTTAAGCTTGAATATATTTATGATAATACTCGAAATTTAGGAATTAACTTATATACAGGTACTCGTTTTAAATTATTTGGCGAGTACTATAAACAAGTAAATGCAAAAAAATCTGAATTAATCGTTTTGGGTTGCGATTACCGACATTATGAAAAAATTAGCAGAACATTAATTTGGGCATCTCGTTTTGCATCAAGTGCATCGTTTGGAAGTAGCAGGCTTATATATTATTTGGGAGGAGTTGATAATTGGATAAATTTATCTCCCAAAAAACCAATGTTTGATAATTCAATTTTAATAAATCAGAATCAAAATTATTCTTATCAGGCTGTTGCAACAAATATGCGTGGCTTTACTCAGAATGTACGAAACGGAACTAACTTTGCTTTGTTAAATAATGAATTGAGATTTCCGGTAATTAAATATTTTCTGAATCGTCCAATAAACTCTGATTTTCTTGCTAATCTTCAGTTAATTTCATTTTTCGATGTTGGTTCGGCTTGGTCAGGTTGGACTCCAGATTCGCCTGAAAATGCTTATAATGAAGAAATTATTAGAAATAATCCTATTACGGTTATTATTGATAAAGATAGAACTCCACTGGTTTATGGTTATGGATTTGGAATTCGTTCAAAATTGCTTGGATATTTTATTCGTTGCGATTGGGCTTGGGGAATAGATAGTTATGTAGTTTCGCCACGAATATTTTATTTGTCGTTAAGTTTGGATTTTTAAGAAGATGACTGATGATAGAAATTAGAAAGTGAGACTTTGAGAAAGTTAGAAAGTGAGTGTACTTGAATTTAAATTTAAAATGAGGAGGTGAGTGAATTACGTAGCCAACGTCAAACCAATAATTAAGTATCTAAAATTAAAATGCGATGCACTGAGCTAAAAAAAATTAAAACTTTGCGACTCAGCGTCTCAGCGATAAACGAAACTGCGTAGCAACTTCAACCGAGCTTGCGAGCTCAACGAAGTTAAACATCAAACTTGAAACAAAAAACTTGAACCAAAAAATATGCTTCAAAAAATTAAATCATTATCAGAAAAATACTCATCAGAGATTATTAAAATTCGGCATCATTTGCATGAAAATCCTGAATTGTCGTTTTGTGAAGTTAAGACTTCTGAATATATTATTGAAACACTTAAAAAGTTTAATATTCAGAAAATAAGCAAAATTGCAGGTACAGGAGTTGTTGCATTAATTGAAGGAAAAAATTCTGAATCTAAGGTTATTGCATTAAGAGCAGATATTGATGCATTGCCAATTGTAGAAAAAAACGATATTGCCTATAAGTCGAAAAACAATGGAGTTATGCACGCTTGCGGACACGATGTGCATACTTCAACATTATTGGGAGTCGCAAAAATTTTATCTGAATTGAAAGATGAATTTGAAGGAACTGTAAAGCTAATTTTTCAACCTGCAGAAGAAAAACTTCCCGGAGGTGCAATCAAAATGATTAAAGAAGGGGTTTTAACAAATCCAATTCCTGAAATTATTATAGCACAACATGTTGACCCAGCTTTGCCTATTGGCACACTTGGGTTTAAATCAGGAATGTATATGGCATCAACCGATGAAGTTTATTTAACTGTACGAGGCAAAGGCGGACATGCTGCAATGCCTCACGAAATAAATGACACTGTTTTATCAGCTGCTCAAATAATTACAGCCTTACAACAAGTAGTAAGCCGTAAAGCAAAAGCAGGAATACCATCGGTTTTATCGTTTGGAAAAATAATTGGAAATGGTGCAACAAATATTATCCCCGAAGAAGTTAAAATTGAAGGAACTTTCAGAACTATGAATGAAGCTTGGCGAAAAGAAGCTCTTACACTAATTCAACATATTGCTGAAACAACTGCTCAAGCTATGGGAACAACATGTGAGGTTTTTATTATGAATGGTTATCCAGCACTTATAAATGACGAAAATTTAACTGAAAAGGTTAAAAAAATAGCTTCAGAATTTGTTGGCAATGAAAACGTTAAGGATTTAGAAATAAGAATGACTGCCGAAGATTTTTCATATTTCACAAATTCAAAATCAGGTATTTTATATCGCTTGGGTGTTAGAAACGAAGAAAAAGGTATTGTAAATCCATTACATTCTCCAAGCTTTAATATTGATGAAAAGGCGTTGGAAATTGGAGTTGGTTATATGGCTTTTCTTGCGGTTTCGTTATTGAAATAAAGCTTTTTCGTAACGATCTCGCTTATAATTAACCACAGAGCTACACTGAGAAATTTCGCTGAGAACCACAAAGTATTGAACAACAATACATAATTTTGCGTTAATCTCTGTGTTTCTCTGCTGAAAAAACAAATAATTATCTAAAACAGTATAATTTTTCGTTGCTCTACAATATTTAAAGCATCATCGAGTATATAAACCAAGTAAGTGCCTGTCTGTCCAAAGGTATTTACATCAATCACAAAATCTGATTGGTTTAGCAAACTTTCAAAAACAATCTGTCCAACCAATGATGTTATTTTTATTGAGTAATTGCTCATAAGTCCGAAATTTCCAGAGTTTATATATATCATATCGCTTGCAGGATTCGGATAAACTTTAATTGTGTTTTGGCTTAAAGGATTTACAGATAGTATTACATCAATTATTAATGTATCGGTAACAGAAATGCTATCATACACTGTAATAAAAGTAGTGTCATTTAAAGTAACCGTAATTGTATCATAAGATATTATAAACGTTGTATCTGTAACACTGAAGGTTACAGTGTCATTTATAGTTACAAAAGTTGTGTCGGTAACATTAAAAGTAACGGTGTCATTAATAGTTACAAAAGTAGTATCTGTTATAAGAATAGGGTCGTAAATATGAACAATCCAATTTTGCGAAGTATTTCCATCTTCAGCAAGTACTTTATAAATTAGTGGATAAGTAAAATTATTGCTTGTAACTCCACTTAGCTGACTAATTTCATTTACAGTTGCCATTGCACCACTTGAAAGTGTAAATGTTGGGGTCAAAGAACTTAAATTTATAGCATTTACTGTTTCTACTGTAACTACATGTGCATTATTATCAATTGTAGCAGGTAATGCTTGCTCTGTTATTGAAAATGTAAGAATATTGGTTTCGTTACTTACTAATGATTCAACTGTAACATTTACAGTCCAATTTTTTGAAGTGCTTAAATCTTGTGCCAAAACAGTATAAGTTACAGGAGATGAAAAATCATTGGCAGTAATACCACTTTGTTGCTGAGCCGAATTAACTGTAGCAGTTGCCCCTGCTGACAAGGTAAACGAGGCGACCAGATTCGATAAAATTGTTCCGTTACTCACTTCTACTGTAACAGACTGTGTTCCGTTATCGATTATTGCCAAACCTGTTTGCTCTGCAAAAGAAAAAGATAACAAATTTGCTTCATTGCTTAATAATGTTGAAATAGAAACATTTACTGTCCAATTTTCAATGCTAATACCATCTTCAGCAGTTACAACATAAATGACTGGGTTTGTAAAATCATTTGCATCAATTCCTGAAGCCTGTTCAACTGAATTTATTGCACATATTGCTCCTTCAGATAATGTAAAATTAGCAATCAGATTCGATAGTGAACTGCCATTTACGAGTTCGATATTAACAGTGTGATTTACAGCATTGATACTTGCTGGTGAAATTTGTTGTGAAAATGAAAAGGTTAAAAAATCTGTCTGGTTATTTGGAATTTTTAATTCAATTGGAGTTTGTGGACTTCCATAAACAGAGTTTTTAACATAAGCAATAGAGTCCTTTATATTATATATGCTGTCTTCATTTGCAATATAGGTTTTAAAACTTACTGTTTCGCCTGATGATACATTGGAATAAATGGTAAGAAAAAACATTTGCTGACCAATTACATTAGTAGATGTTGCAACACCTCTTAGTTGACCATTTACAAATGCTCCGAGCTTATTGCCTGTACTATTAATAAATACTCCATTTTGGGATATCACTCCTGTTAAATTTGCAGAGAACTGATAATCTGATGGATTAACTGTCCAACCCGGGTCTTGAGCAAAAATTAATAATGCAAAACAATTTATAATTATTGTTATAAAGAATTTTCTCATAACTTAAAAAATGTAATAATTTTAATATAAACATAAGACCTAACAGATTTTTCTGTCAGGTCTTAATGTAATTTATTTAACCACAACTTTTACACTAAAGTGTTGGTTGTTAATTATAGCAGAAACCATAAATAAACCTTGTGCAAGATTTTTGCTATCAATTAATTCATTGAATAATACAGTATTATTTCCTGTCTTAACTTTTACTTCCTTTTGGGCTATTCTCTTTCCATAATTATCGTAAATGATAAGTTCAGTTGTTCCATCTATTGTTGAATAGATATTAATAACAGTATTATTTTTTACAGGATTAGGATTAACTGATAACCTGTTTGCAGAAACATTAATTGGGCTGTTTTGACCTGTTACAATTAATTCACCAATAGTTAGATGCTGTTCATTATTAACCAAACCGATTAAATTATTTTCATTAAAGTTTAACTCTTCAATGATACTGTAAAATGACTCCGATTCTGTGTCATAATATACAAATGAAATATTGCCTGTTTCATCTTCCAAATTACCATAAACTGTAATAAAAAACAAATGTGTATCTTGATATGGAATACTTAATGCAACACCCTTAAGCTCTCCATTAATGTATGCTAACACTTTATCGTTTTCTTTACCAACATTTACATTATTTGAAACCACTGCTCCAATAATATTCATATTACCAGAAAATTGTTCAGGAACGAAATTAAGGCTTTCAAACTCAGAATGTAGTTGATTTTCATATTGCGATGTTTGCACATTACCGCTTTTATCACTTGTTGACGATTCAGGATAAATTAGATTATCAACAACCGAAGACTTGTATAAAAAGCCTGAAGTTGGATTCATGTATGATAAATTGCCTATCCATCCAAAACCTGCAACATATTGTGCAAATAAATATTGATTCTTAACAATATCGCCATTATAAGGTGATAAAGATTGTAAGGCAATATCTGGTTGCATGCCATACTGTGGCAGATATGAAATCCAATTCCACCCAGTATTAATTGGAATTCCAGTATTTACAACATCAATAGGTCTTCCATAAAATTCTAATACCTGAGCTGAATCAATTTTTATCTGTAACATTTCCAATTCGCTGATGGTATCTAAACTACCAACCCATGTACTCATTGCCGGAAAATACTGACTGTATTTAGACTGATTTCTAATTAAGCCATTTTGAGGATACATTAAATCTGAAAGTACATTGGCACAGTTATCATTATTGAGTGTCAAATTAAATGATACCCAGTTCCAGCCAGCATTAAGGTTAATTTGTCGTTCAAGAATATCAAGAGTATGAATTGTTTCCTCGTTCAATGGCGTTCCAACTTGTTCATTTGTACTAAACTGGAATGATTCCACTGTATAAGTATATAATTTACATTCTGATGCATCCCAAATTTTGAATGTTATGTCCTTACCTTCATCAGCATCATCGGCATAAACCGAAAGGAATGCAAGATATTTATTCATAACACTAACATACTGAACATTAGCAACTCCTCTAACTTCATTATCGATAAATCCTGAAATAATATCAAATTCATCATTTGATAAAAATCCTTCTATATCAATAGCAACAGAGAAATTCATATTATTTGAATATTGACTTGCATTAAACGACCAGTCTGGTGGTGAACACATTACTCTAAGTTGTAAAGGTAAAACTTCATCGCCATAAGATGAATTAAGAACAAGTTCGCCAATATAATCACCATTTGCTAATTGAGGATCAACTGTGAAAATAATTGTTTTTTCACCACCTGCTGGCAAAGTGCCAAATGTAGATGAAGCGGTAATGTATGTTGGAGTTTCAATAATATAGTTAACATTATCTCCTCCATTATTTTCAATTACTCTTGCAAAAGAATGATTACTTCCTGTGTACATAAATTCATCAACAGCAGAACCAACCCAGCTTACAGGACTAACATTGTAGTAGAAATCCCATTTGTGAATCAGACTTCCGGTAATGTTTTCCTCAAGAGTATTTCCAACCATGTCTTCTATAAGCGTAATGCGTACCTCAAGTGTATGATTTTCAATAAATTGACTTGAACTCTCAGGTATAATAATTATTTTATTGCCAATACATTGAATATTTGCTGGAACTAATTCATTTACTGTTAGGTCATACAAGCCAATATTATTAAGGTTATCCATATCAGCATAGAATATATTGCTACAATTGATATTTTCGGTAAAACTAACAGATATTTCATCGCCAGACTGATAAACACCGTCAGCGGGTTGAGGAATACCTAAAATTTCAGGTGGACTTTGCTCAATAATACCTGTGATTACTTGAGAATAATTTGGCTGAATGCCTCCAGTACATTGCGATAAAGCTCTAATCTCATAATCATCGTCGCTTAATGTGCCGATATTCCATGTAACAGAAGTGAAAAGGGCTCCTAAATCTGCTTTTAGAATTTCAGCAATATTTACCCAAGAAGGTGTTCCAACGGCTCTGTATTGTACTCTTACTAATTCCAAATCTGAATCTGCAACATCATAATTATCAACAACAATATTCATTAGACTACTATCTGCAGGTGTTATTACCCAGCCATTTTGTGGGCTTGAAATACCAACACTGCTACATGGCTCAATGAAATGTGCATTTACAGTTACAGTGTCGCTAATTTGCTCATCACAAAGCGATTGAAAAACAACTTGTATATCTTCATAATCGTAACGATTTTGATCCGGACCTCTGCGTAGTGCTAATGTAACATACTGACCTACATTTGGCAACAACGAATATGTAACTCCCGAACCACCACTTGTTGCAACCAATGGAGCTCCATTAATGCTTAACTCAGCACCATAAGGATTTGAACCATTAACCAGATTAACAGCGTATGTCATGGTTTCATCGCTTTGCGAAGTGTTTCCAAGATACAGAACATAAGTAGCAGCCTGATCTCCGGGCACATTTATTTTGGTTGATTCAACAGCATTGTCAACTAATACCTGTACACCTTCTCGTGGTAGTGTATTGGTTTCGTGAGGACAAGATGATTCACCGCTAACTAATTTGAAAACAGGTGTACCAAAAATTTTATCTTGATAAATATTTACAGTAAAATTATCGCCGATATCATCGTCTGCAAGAGTATAACCTACAGTTTGTGTTTTAGTAGTACCACTGCTTGTTGAGCCTCCATAAGTTGCAGACATATCAAATGATGCACCAAGTACAACTCCAATACCATTAACTGTAACTCCATAAGCCAAAGCTAATGAATTATCAAGTTCG
>Ga0154347_1133_pt1 | contig 13711 bp, 7 predicted proteins | sample RifGroA2_FD_115875 | JGI IMG/M metagenome (GOLD analysis project Ga0154347, IMG submission 115875) | Bacteroidetes bacterium GWA2_31_9
AAATTCCCTCAAAAACAAACCTTATTACCTTATTCATTAAAATAAAATAGAACGAAAGCAAAAAAAAAGTATATGTGATTTACGTCACCCCACCTGAAGGAGGAAATGTAAATGCATTGGTTTCATGCAAAGGCTTGATGTTTGCTAATACTAATTATGGAATGTATAATTCTGATGATAATGGTAACACATGGTCAAAATTGGCTTCAGTTGATAGCCTCTACTCATTAGGTTATAACTCTAACTTATATGGCAGTAAATATTTTGCCTCCAATGACAGCCTTCTTTATATTATAAATAGTTATGGAAAATTATATGTGTCTGAAAACTTAGGTAACAGTTGGGAAATTAGAGGGATTAGCTTTCATTGTCAAATGGAAATATTGGCTAAAGATTCCATTGTTGTTGTAGGAGAAGCATGTGCTGGAGGGATTTCAATTTCTACAGACTATGGTCATACTTGGACTGAGTCAGCATCAGGTAAAAATGTGTATAATATATATATAAATGATAATAAAATATATTCTAGCTTAAATACTGATACTTTATTTGTTACAAATAATTTTGGACAAAGCTGGAATGTTATTCCAACTTTATCTTTTTTTGATTCTTCTTCAAAAATTTTCTATATAAATCAAAAACTATGTGTTTTTGATTATGGAAGTATATATTATACTATTAATAATGGGGTGAATTGGGCTTCGATTAACAAACCTTGTCCGACATGTTTTATATATAACTATTATACAGATGCAGATACAATATATATTAAAGGTGATTACTCTATATATTACGTGACAAAAGATTTTGGGACTACATGGACAGTCCTAAATTTTAATACTAGTGTTGATATGAAAGATGTTAGTTTTAATGAAATCTGCAGAAATGGTAATATTTTGGCATTTAGTACATCCCATGGAATACTCGTGTCTGAGGATGGGGGATTAAACTGGGAATTTAAAAATACAAATTTAAATGCTGTAAGTATTACAAATATCGAAAATAGGAATGACACATTGTTTCTTTGTACAAATAATGGACTCTTTTTGTCGATTGATAACGGTCAATCATATAGTGCTACTGGAATGAATAAAACGACTACTAAAATAAAATTTGATGATAATTTATGGTATGTAATAGGGTCATATTATATTTATTGTTCAAATAATCAAGGTCTAACATGGCAAACTGTTAGTGAATCTGGAAGCGATATAAACGATATAGCTGTTGATGGAGCTAAGATTGTCTTAGGAGGAGGAAGCTATGGCACTTATAACGATCTATATATCAGCTTAGATAGCGGAGCCACCTACTCATACATATCTGATGGACTGCCTAACGCAGGATATACTTCTGCATCAAGAGGTATTTCTTCCATTTTACTAAAAAATGATACAATATTTGTTGGGACAAAAATTGATGGTATTTGGTATTCTATTGATAATGGGACTTCGTGGATTGAGTTTAACAATGGCTTACCTAGTCAGCCAGACATGTATGATTCCACATTAATTATTTATCCAAATGTAAATCAGATTTTCTATTGGAATGACTCTCTGGCAATTGCTAGCTATTACATATATAAACGTGCGTATAACGATACAGCATGGCATTATTCCCCTACAGACAGCTACATTAGTTATGTGAACAAGACAAACAACTTGACACTTGGTAGTTATAATTGGTCTGGCAATAAAGGAGGCGTGTACTATTATATGAGTGACAAACACTTATGGGTGCAGGTCAATAATGGATTTCCCGTGAACCAAGGCATCTCAAAAACTGCTTCGGATAATTCATATGCATATGCATTATATTCTGGGTTAAATAAAATTTGGGTTAGACCTATTTCTGAGTTTTCCCCAAAACAAGTTTCAGGAACTATATACAACGATGATAATAATAATTACACATTAGATTTTAATGAAACAGGGTTGCCTTATGTAAAGGTCGGAATTGTTAATGCCCAATGTACAGCGGTGTATGACACACTTGGAAATTATACTGTTTATTGTGATAATGGTGATTATACATTACAAGTACAGTCTCCATTGCCTTATGCTACAGTTTTTCCAACTTCTTACTTAATTTCCCAATCAGATTCAAATAAAAATTTCGGGATTCATTTTGAGAACAATGTTAATGATTTAAGAGTAGTATTGACCCCTTTTTCAAGAGTCAGACCTGGATTTGATGCTAAAAATAGATTAACATATAAAAATTTCGGAAGCACAACAGTTTCAGGTAATATCTTATTAGATTATTCTGATAGTCTGGATTATATAAGTGCATCTTCAAATTACACTTATTTTAGTAATGATACTTTACAATGGCAATTTTCATCATTACATCCATTTGAAGAAAGAAATGTTGACATTTTATACAACTTACCTTCAAATATTGCTATTGGAGACACTCTCGTTTCTAAAGTAAATATTAATCCCATAGTATCTGACACAACCCCAACTAATAATAAGTATATATTAACTCAATATGTAACTGGAGCATTTGACCCTAACAATAAGGAAGTAGATCAGGGTGACAGTCTTTCTTTAGCCCAATATAATGCGAATAAAGAACTAATTTATACCATACATTTTCAAAATGTGGGTAATGATACCGCATTTAATATAAGAATATTAGATACGTTAAGCTATTATTGTGACTTAACGACATTCACAGTTCTATCATCAAGTCATAATTATACATACAATTTAAATAATAGTCGTGTTTTAGAATTTCTATTTAATGATATAGCACTTGTTCCAAAATCTACTGATGAAGTTGAAAGTAATGGATTTATAAAATATGCTGTTAAAGTGAAAAACATGTATATTGGAAGTGTAATTAAAAATACTGCTAATATATATTTTGACTTTAACACAGCTGTAGTCACAAATACTACACAAACAGGCATCTATGATGTATCATTATTCATTAGTAAAAATATTATTACTTCAAATATTGAAATTTATCCAAATCCTAGTAATGGGAATATTAGTATTAAAGTAAATGGAAATCCAAATAATTCCAGAGTGGATTTATTTAGCTGTACTGGGAAATTGCTGTTTTCCAAAGAAATAGGATACAGTGATCAAATTAATATTGCTAATTTAAACTCAGGTATTTATATTGTTAAAATTAGTGGCGATGGAGTAAACAAAACTGGAAAAGTTGTGATTTATTAAAGATTAAAAATATAAGTTTATTGCAACTACTCTTTAGATATAAATAATATTTGCTTTACTTTTTTGCTCATTGCTATTTTAAATCTGAATTATTAAAATTTCAAGTGTTTATAATTTAGTATTTGCTTTATATTTACTAGTTTAATATTTTTTATTTTTTTGCCACAGATTACACTAATTTACACAAATTTGTTTCACAAATTTTTTTGACTTAGCACAGATAAAACAACCTTTGGTTGTTTTAAATCTGTGAACATAGCGAAGCGACTCACGAATGCCTTTAAAAATATGCGATTTATGAGTAAAATTTGTGTAATCTGAGGCTAGTCTTTTCCTTATAATCATTACCTTGTGTGTTTATTATTAATCAAGGGCGTTCCATCTTTTTAATACAAAAAAACAACATTATTTCTTAGAACACAACCCTATACTGCACCATTGGAAATAAACCTAATTGATTTACAACTTCTTCTTTTCCAGTTTTTGCATTATAGTTCATGTACAATGGATTTTTGTTGTTTGAAATATTCTGAATATCGAAAGCCATTTCCTGAGATACTTTTTTACCTTCAATTTTATACGCAACTCTTAAATCTGCTCTGAAATAGTTTCTGAATTTAACGCTGTAAGCATTTTCATTATCGTAAACTGCAGAATGTGCTTGAGCCGATTTTTCCAAATCAATTGGAACGTAACGCTGACCTCCTGCATAAGTTGCTTTAGCATCAACAACTATATATTTTTTGCTTTTTGCATTTTCTTTATGAAGATTTAATCCAAACTCTTTTCCTGCAAGTACATTGAATACAAATCGTCCGTCGAATGCTGTTGGATGTGTAACTTTGTCGCTACCTTTATATTCCGATTTAAAAATTGAAGTTGTAAAAAGTCCGTAAAAACCTTTATCCATAAATTTTTCTAAAGTAAGTTCTACGCCATAGTTTTCGCCTGATCCGGCATTTTTCATTGAATCAAGCATAACAAAACTTATTGAACTTGAATTTAGCAATGAATAGTTATCGGGATATTGGTTTACAACTGCATCAAATACATGTTGATAATAGGTTTCAGCTTTAAATCTTAATGTTTTTGTTAACTGATTATCGTAAGCTAATACAAAATGATGTGCTTTTGTGAAATCCAGATTTTCATTATTTCTAACATAAGTACCATTATCTAAACGTGTTTCGTTAAAATACACAAAAAGAGTTTGCATCATGCTATGTAATCCATAGCCGGCACTTAGGCTTTGACCTTTTCCAAACAAGTATTTGATTCCAGCTCTAGGCTCAATAGAGTTACTATTATTTAAAGTCAAATGCATATAATTTACTCCCGAATTAAAAATCAGATTATCCGTAATTTTATATTGCCATTCGATATACGTTTGCAAAAGATTAGAACTTCCAGAACTATTAAAAAGTGTTTGAAAACCATTTAGAGATGCTACATAAACGCTGTCGATGAAAGTATAACCAAGATTTTTATCAATAATTCCAACTCTAACGTTATGATGAACATTGATTTTTTTGTTTACATAAAAAGACGCTGTTAATTGAGTATTTCTTAATGTCTGATCCATATATAAAGCTGTATTACCGTTTCCATAAACTGTATCAAGAATACCTGAGTTTTCAATTCCTGAACCTGCAAGTATTAATTTTGTATATGTTTTTTCATTTATTATGTATGTATGAGTAAGTCCAGCTACACCCATTATGTTTTTTGAGTAAATATCGTACCTGTTATCACCATACATGCTTTGTTCTTCATTTGTAGTGTCTTTAGTACTATTTATGAAACTTATTGCACTTATTCCACCTAAGCCAAATATTGAAAAGTTTCCAAATTTCTTAGTTGGATAATTAAATTTAAACGATAAATCCTGATATTTTGGAATTGCAGTTCCAGTTCCAAAATCAATTCCTAAAGCTGCCATAGCACCAAGTGTTGAATATCTGTAATTTATAAGATACGAAGAACGACTTTTTAAAGAAATTGGACCTTCTGCACCAAACTCAAAACCATTTAAACCAACTTGTGCAAGAAATTCGTGCTTTTCATAATTTCCTGAACGCATTTTAAGGTCGAAAACTCCCGAAAGTGCATTGCCATATTCTGCTGGAAAAGCTCCGGTCATAAAATCTGAATTTGATAAAAGATTATTATTCAGCATACTTACCGGACCGCCTGTTGCTCCCATTGTACCAAAATGATTTGGGTTTGGAATATCAACTCCTTCTAGTCTCCATAAAAGACCGTTTGGCGAATTTCCACGAATTACTATATCATTAACTGCATCGTTTGCAGTATTAACACCAGCATAATTTGCAGCCATACGTGAAACATCATTTCTTGCTCCAGCATAACGTTGCGATTCTTCTACCGAAAATGTTCTGGCACTTATTGTTGCCATAGTATTAATAGTTTCTGATTTGTCTTTTTCGGCACTAACAACAACTTCGTTAATTTGGTTAACTTCTTCTTCCATTTTTATATTTAGAATTAATTCCTTACCCGACGACAGACTAATATTATCAACATATTGAGTATGATAACCCAAATAACTTACAATTAAACTTACACGACCAATTTTTACTTTTTCGATTTTAAAATATCCGTCCATATCGGTTGATGCTCCCTGAACAGGGTCTGTTCCTTTTACTATCACAGCCACGCCTGGAAGCGGATTTTGAGTTTGTTGGTCAATAACACGACCTTTAATTACTTGTGTGAAATTTTGCGACATTCCTACATTCCATGCAAATAAAAATGTTACAATTGAGATTGTTCTAATAAATGATTCCATATACATAATTTTAAATTTTAAATTTCGATGTAAATATATTTCGAGCGTAAGGACAAGAAAAAATAAAATCGGTTGCATGGGGAAAAACGAGGGACGAATGTCGAAATTTTTGGAGCGAATAAAGAAAGTGATTTTTAGGGTTGAATTTTTTTTTTCTAACTAATGTCACAGATTCAGAAATCCTGACTTAGTAACAAACTAAATTGTCCTGTTTTTTAGAAAACAACCTAATTTGATTCCAGAAAATAGCCCATAGGGCTTCAATGTCAATAAAATACAACTATCATTATAATGATTGTCCGTAGGACATATACAAAGCAGTAAGTATTTACAATCAATTGTATCTTGTATATTCCCTATGGGAAATACTGAATTGTCGCTTATGTTTTTATTGTCATTATTGCCCTAAGGGCAAATTCAAAATTAATTTAGAGCATATATTCTCGTAAACAAATTGATTGTTCTTTTCAATTTAACAGTCGGGAGTACAGTAATCTTTGACAATTATTACAGATATTTAGCATGTTACAAAATTATTTAGTACAAAATTGCGAATAGTGCGACATTATTGTTTACGATATAATTAAGCTAATTTACTGTAATTCAATAAGCGGGTCAGGAGGTCTGAAATTACTCACATATTAATTTTTTTTGACGAAATTTTTCGAGGTAAATTCGGAACGACTTGTTCCGATTCATCGCATTGGCGTTTACCCTGTTAGATAATACCTTCATTTTTTATTCGTTCTTTTAACTTAGCTATCTCACAGGGTTCACCCCATTGGATAACAAATTTTAATAAAAGTACAATATTTATTATTATCTATCCAACGGGGTGAACTTAACTTGTCTCACTAGGGACAAAATATTGGTAGAAAGAAATTTAGCACCACATAAAAGTGCCGTAGGTACGAAATATAATATTGATTTTAAAGACAATATTTCATCCATAAAGGGATTTAAATTATAGGGTATGATATTTTCTGCCAATATTACGTTCCCAACTTGTTTTAAATTGTTGTATATCTTTAATATTCAGCATTGTAGTATAAGCTTAAAATTAAGTTAAAGTCAATGCGAATTTACTTCGGGATACGACATATATTTCGTTTATGGGACTTTGAATACTTGAGGTGATATTTTTCTACCAATATATCGTTTCTAACAGGACTTTTATATTTTATTTCACATGTGCAGTATATAAAATGCACAAATTTATTCCGTGTAATGTATAATCAGAAAAATCTCAGTGCATCTCTGTGTACTCTGTGTTGTTAAAAGTTATCGAATAATCACAATCTTTTTCTTAATTTCCGAATTGCTATTTTTGACAACTAACCAATAAATTCCTGAATCTAAACTTGATGTGTTTAAATCAATTTTATCGGAAATAATATTATGTTCAATATTTTCAATTTCAGCTCCAAAGCTATTTAAAAGTTTGATATTCCAATCTTTGGTAATTGAATTTTTAAATTTAATTGAAATTAAATCAGATGCTGGATTTGGGAATATTTCAACATTTAAAGCTTCAATTTGATTTAGATTTATCGAAGTTAGATTTGTAATGTAAACAGAATCTATTTCAACACAACCATAATTATCGGTTACAGTGGTATAAACCCATCCGTAATTTGTTATTGTTGAGGTTTGTGAGCTTGCTCCATTGCTCCAACTGTATATTGCAAAACCAGTTCCTGCATCGGCAATATATGGCAAATTTGTTTCAATAGTATCTAACGGAAATGCAAAATTATTGATGTGAACTATTGCATTTACAGGAACTCTGGAGCTAGTACATTCTTGCTCTTTGATTTCCCAGTCGTAGAAATAGTAATAATAATCGTAAGGTGCTGTTCCTGCACTACTTTTGAAAATGCTAACAACTCCCGAAATTTCGTAAGGATATGAAACTCCTGCATTATTGCGATATAAATTAGGAACACCCAAGCCAACTAATTGTAAATTAACATCAGCCGGAACGTCAAAATTTAAAGTAACTCGACTTTCGCCATTTGGAACTTGTACATTGAGGGTTTGCAAAATTGTACCATCATCTTGTCTTAATGCTATGCTTCTTTGCCCTGCACCATCTGCATAAACCTTTACAGAAATAAGTTTGAATGGAGTATATGAATCAAAAACAAGATAATGAATGTTTGTAGCACTTCCGAAGTAACCGCCACCGCCAGAATTATCGGTCATTCCTGTATTCTGAACTTGAGTTTCGATAACTGTTTCAGCAAAATATTGTGTGTTTGTGCTTATCACAGGAGTTGTAAATGTACTTCCTGTAAAAAGTAAATTTCCATTTGTTTGAGTATCATACCAGTTTACACTTCCTGAGCTTGTTGCTGTAAGTTGAATTGTTCCTTGTCCGCATCTTTCATTATCATTAGCAATCGGACTATCGGGTTTGCTAACGTTTACATAATTATTTAAAGTCAATGTGTCTGAACCACCCGAACTATGTGTAATTAGCCGTACTGTATAATTTCCATTATCTAAATAAATGTGAGTTGGATTTTGTAAGGTTGAGGAATTTCCATCGCCAAAAATCCAAAGCCAAGATGTTGGATTGTTAAAAGATAAGTCAATAAAATTTACTATTCCGCTACAATTATTAGTGTCTGCCGTGTAAAATCCTGCTACAGGCGGGTCGTTTGGTGTGAGGCAATGCCAGTCTAATTCAAAACCTGCTTTTGTTAGTCCTTGGTCAGTTGTTTGCTGTATTGTAATTGACGAGCCTGACGAAACTACTTGTCCTCCATTTGGTAAATTATTCCCATCAAATTGTCCGATTAAAGTTGAGGAAGTTGAGGTACCATCATATATGTAAAGGTAATCGTAACCAATTTCAAAATCGAAAGAAATAAAATCAAGAACAACAGCCGAAGCTCCAGATGGTGAAATTACAAAAACCGCATCAGTATTGTCTTGGTAGTTAGCAGAACCTCCACTATCAAATAGTTTACCCGAACAGCTTGTGTCGGTTGCACTGCCCGATTGTGTCATAAACTGAACACATTGATTACTGTTATCGACACTTACAAACGCAGGAATAATTAAAGTGTCAATTCCACAAACTCCACCATCGGCAATTAACTGAACATTGAAATTTCCGTAAGCACTATATGAATGTGTTGGATTCATTTCTGAACTTGTATTTCCATCTCCAAAATTCCATAAAAAAGTAGTTCCATTTATCGAATTATTAGTAAATGCTACATTAGCAGGAGGCTTGCAAAAAGCTGTTAAAGCTGAACTAAAATCAGATAAAGTTTGAGGCACATAAAGCCCTCCAACACCAACTGCATAAAAAGCATTTGTAACAGTTTCTACTTCTGTAGAACAACCTCCGTATAAATCAATTGCCGATTGAATTGTATAAAAACGTGCATCGACATAATTTGAAGTATTTGTAAGATAAACAGTTAAAGTTCTGAATGCTATTGCTTCGGCTTTGTCAATCCCAATTCCCGAAACTGAATAAGAGTTTCCAATATCATTTGTTCCGTTTCCTCCCAATGAAGTTAAATAAAACCAATAAGAATAAACAAGGCTGTTTGTGTGAACACCGCCATTGTCGCTACCGTCTGAAATCCAAAAATCGCCCTGATAAGTGTCGGGTTTGCTGTAATCGTTTGGATTGCTAATTGAGCGGATAATTATTCCAATATCTTCGCCCACAGTCCAGTTTGCTTGTGCTGGTTTTGCATAAAATTCAATTGCAGTACCAAAAATATCGCTGAACGATTCGTTTAATGCTCCCGATTCGTCCTGATAATCAAGGTTTGCTGTGTTTGAAGTTAATCCGTGTGTAACTTCGTGACCGCAAATATCAACTGTTGTGAGTGGGGTTATGCTTCCTTCGCCATCTCCATAAGTCATTCTCTGACCATCCCAAAAAGCATTTACGTTGCTATTGTAGCCATAATCAACAAGGTTAAAATGAACATAACTCATTAGTTTGAAACCATTTCCATCAATACTATTTCGGGAATGTACATTCAAATAATAATCGTAAGTCATTTCGGTTGACCAATGTGCATCGGTTGCAACTTCATCAAATTGAGCATTTATATTGTTCCAATTATTGTCGGTATCGGTAAAGTCAACAGCAGAATTATAATTTGTTCCCATAAGTGCGTTATATGTCTCAATTCCATTTCCACGAGCAGTTTCTCTCAGTCGAAAACTTCCGTTATATGAATCTGTTGTAATAGGTTGAGTTCCGCTGTATTTGGTTTGAGCTGTGCCTACTACATCCGCTTCTTGTAATAGATTTAATTCTTTTACAATTTTTCCTGACTCACAATCAACAAAAATATAAGCTCTTTTGAGTGGTTTTTGCGAATAAATATTGAAACGATAAGTGTAATAATATGAATTGTTTGCATCATCATTTTTGATTAAATATTTTTCTGCTACTGGATAATATGTTGCATTCGGGTTATTTGTTTCAGATTTTAGTAATTCTTCTTCTCCTTTTATTTCCCATTTGTAAAGGTCTGCATTTACATAATTAAGAGCTTTTTGAAGAGCAGAACTTTCCGATAAAATTTCTTTATTTGTTACAGAAAAATCTTTATAAATATTGCCATTAATTGATTTTATAAAATTGTCTTTTGAGTGAACTATAACCATTCCATCGTGAAGTGCGTAATTGTTGTATGTGAGTAAATATCTGTCATGTGTGAAGTTGTTTTTGTCGGTAATTGAATTTAAAAACTTAATATTTACATTATTTTTTTTCATTAAAATTTGAAGCCAAACAGTGAAATCTGACTTAATAAATTTTGACTTTTCATTAAATTCGATATATGAAATTTTTTGATGACTTTCGTCAAAATTAATTTTCATAGCACCCGAAATTATTTTTTCGGCTTGATTTCCGGTTAAAATCTCACCAAAACTAAAAAAAGGAAAAGTCAATATAATTGTCAGTAAATAAGCAAATAAAGGGGTTTTCATATCAATTGAATTATGATGAATATGATAAATGTATGAAAGTATTTTGTAAAAGAAAATGTTTGGGATTTTAAAGAACAAACATTCAATAATATAAATCAATGAAATAATTATTTATATTTTCTTACCACCTGTTTTAATAAGTTCTTCAACCAAATGATGAACTAAAGTACAAGGAGCTTTTTCATGATTTGGAATGTTAGGAGACTTAAAGTGTTTTTCTAGTTTTTTGGCTCTTTCAATAGCAATTTTAGTTTTTCCAACAATTTCGGGTCTTACAATATTTCGGAAATTGTTTTCATGTTTAAAATCTTGTTTATAACTAAATGACTGATGTGTGAGTACTTTAATTAAATCATTATTTGGATTTTTCAATGACTTAAATATTTCTGTCAATCTGTTATAATATGTAATTCTATTTTTATTATCAGCATTTGCTAAATCAACATCTTCAAAATGTAATAATATCCATAATTCAAAAGCATCATTACTCCATGCGACTTTAATTCCTTTTGATTTTGCTGTATTTATTGATTCATCAAATGAAACATTACCTATTTGAATTTTAGGGTCTTCATTTTCTAAATCTCTATCAAAAACGCACCAAACCTGAGGATTTTTATTTTTCAGAAAAGATTTAGTCCCCTTTTTCGTCATTAAATCATTGTTTTCGCAATAGCAAATCGCTTTAAATACATTGTCAACTTTACTTTTTTGATTTTTTATAGGATTTACTTGAATGTTAGGTGTTTCAAAATATTTGAAATAAATAGGTTCGCTTACTTCATCCTCACAAAATATTATAAAAGTAGGCTTAGAATCTGCTTTTCGAGTATCGTCAGTTTTAATATTCCAAGGCTCATTCATTTGGCGAAATATTTTCGTTAATGTAATCAGTTATAATCGGTAATGCTCCATAAAAGCCTGCTAAATATTGTTTTGCAAAGTCAGCATCGTTTCTTATTCCCTTTAAATCAGCCAATGAGTATAACTTTGTAGAATCATCTTCGTTTTTTTCGGTAAAGTAAAATTGGTCTCTACGCATTATAGATGGCGACATTAGGTTAGTGTCGTGGCTTGTGAAAAGTAATTGAGATTTGTTTTTATTAATCAAAGGGTTATTAAATAATCCTATTAGTTTGATTATAAGGGATGGATGAAAATTGCTGTCTAATTCGTCTAGAATAATAAATAAAGAAATAGGGACACTAAAAACTCTTAATAGAAAACCCGCTAAATCAAATAATTTTTTTGTTCCAGCAGATTCGTGGTAATTTAAATTTAGCTTAATTTGAATGGGTATATTGTTTTTTGTTTGAAATTTCTTGTATAAGAAAATTTTATCTGGTGGTATGGTTAATTCGTTAGGCTTACTTGTATCTTTCTCAAAGGTAATATCGTCATATATTAGATTAAAAGAAGACAGTAATTCTAATAAATTTTTTTTATCTTCTTCATTTTGTAATAAAAAGATTGTATTCTTTCTAAATCGCTCAGTCCCTTCTAAATAATTAGACCCAGCACCATAAAAATAATTTCTCACTATTGCACACACACCTTGATTATCATGTGCTACAGCATGAGTAAGAAACAATGTATGGTCATAAGGTAATGCAGGGATAACATTCTGATTTGGTAACTTATCTTTATCTACATGATTATTTTTTCTAATAAAAAATTCTCCAGAGTTTTTTTCTTTTGTACCAAAAAGCCATTCATTTGTAATTATTTCTTTGCTTTCTTTTTTTGAAATATCTGTAACTAAAGAATCATTATAGTTTGAGTTTCTTTTTACTGTAAAACCATATCGATATTTCTTATTTTCAATAATTAACACTATTTGAAAATAAGACTCAGTATCATTAGAATTTTCTTGATATAAAAAAGGGTCACACAGTAAACTTAGATTTGATTCAGAGCTTGGTTCTTTTTTTATAATCTGAATAAAATACTCCAAAGCTCTCACAATATTACTCTTTCCACTTGCATTTGCTCCATAAAGTCCTACAGTTTTCAATAATCTCATATCGCCTTCTTCAGCTATATTGTTTTTATCAATATCTGAAAATTCTGCTGGGCTTTTTAACCCCGTTGCAACAAAACTAATGGTTTGAAGTTCTTTTATTGAACGAAAATTTTTAACACTAAATTCTACTATCATTTTTTTGAAATTTGAACTTATTTTGCGAATTTAAGTATAAATATTGAAATTTTTAGAATGTTTCTTTGTAATTTGTGAAAAAAAAGACGAATAATTAAAATTTGTGTGTTTAAATTTAATGTGTTTTTTGAGAACTATTAGAGTTTAATTATTCGTAATAAACTTCCCCCAACATCTTTTATTTGCTGTAAGATTTGTAATTTTATAAATGTAAGTTCCAGATTTAAACGCAGTAGCATCAACAACAATTTTATTTTCGGTTATGTCGTCTTTTTTTAGTGTAAGCTTACTATGAATATCATAAATTGACAACTCAAATGTTTCGGCTTTTGGATTTTCAAATTCAATTGTAAAAATATTTGAAGATGGATTTGGATAAATGCTTGATTTTATTTGTTTGAAGTGAGTTTCGGATATTCCTTCTACAAAATTATCAAAACAAATGTCATCAAACATAAGACCTCCCAAATTTTCGGGAATACTATCACTTATGAAGCTAAATCGAAACAAAACAGTGTCGCCTAATTGAATATTAAAACTTGAACCAAAGTCGGTTAATAAAACATCGAAATATTGCCAGCC
>Ga0154347_1079_pt1 | contig 13646 bp, 11 predicted proteins | sample RifGroA2_FD_115875 | JGI IMG/M metagenome (GOLD analysis project Ga0154347, IMG submission 115875) | Bacteroidetes bacterium GWA2_31_9
CACGTTTTGCTTCTTTGTAAAATTGTTCAATATTTTGAGAACCTCTGTACGAATATGTTCCAGTTTCACGAACCATTCCATATTTTGTAGTAATATCAATTAGTTTTGCTCCACGTTCGTATTTAAAATTAACTACATAACTTTTGCCTTTGGGTAGTAAAAAGTCAATTTTGCCATTTTTATTGGTAAATCCGGCATAAACATTTTTGCTTCCTTGTTCATCGAGTGTAACAATCTCTCCTACAAGTTTTTCACGATCATAGTTTTGAAGATTTACAGAAATCAAAGCTCTTTGTGATGTTGGAGTTTGAAAAGCCTCCAGCTTTTGCCAAATTGTATCGTTTTTAACAGTTTCAACTATTTCTGTTGGCTTGTATGTAATACTTGGACGCATAAAAACCCCCTGACCTTTAGGCATTTTAAAAATATCGTATCCTTCAATTCCATCAACATCTAGCTCATATTCTTTTCCATTTTCGAGAAAAAATCGTGCTTCACCGCTATTATCGGTTTTGGTAATATACTTTTTTAATCCCTGAATATCAACCATACAAACTTCAATATTTCTGACAGGACTATCGCCGTTTGTTAAAACCTTTAGCCTTATTATTGATTTTGTTCCTTCTGGAAATTTCGACATCGAAATATTTTCATGAATATCTTCAAATTTAAGATTTGTTCTATCGGCTAATAGTTTTTCAAGATTCTCGCTATCAGGAATATAAATAAGTGTTGCACTTTGTGTTGAATTGCCTGACGCAGGAACTTCAATATAATCATCATCTTTTACTCCTAAATAAAAAATTTCCCATCGCTGTCCGCTTTCGATTATGAAATTTGCTATTCCAGCACCATCAGTTTTTTGAATTAAACTATCGCCTGAACCTGTTTCAACTAATTTTATTTTTGTGAAAGATAATGGCGACATCTTCATGTCTTTCAATGTAAGTTTCAGCTTTACAGTTCCTTGGGCTGATAAATTTGACATTGCAAACACTAGAAACAAAACTAAAATTGTATTTTTCATAGACAAGATTTTATGATTTGATAACAAGCAATTTTATATAAAACTAAATAATTTTGCATAATATTGTATATTAATTTTAAGAAAAAAAAGTGGCTAAGAAAAATAAGAAGATTATAAAAATTCCATTAGAGATTATTGAAATGGATGGTGATGGTTATCATTTACTTGTACAGTGTAAAATTAATAAATTGAAAAATTGCAATCTTGTAATCGACACAGGTGCTTCTAAAACTGTTTTCGATAAATCGACACTTTTCGATTCGGTTGAAATATTGGAAAATGATGAAGAACTTAAATCTGCTGGTATAAATGCCGATTTTATGGAAAGTTATTTCTGTAACATCAAGAGTTTCACGATTATGGATTTTAAGGTCAAAAATTTTCAATCGGTTTTAATTGATTTGTCAAACATTAACGAATTGTATCAAAATACTATCAATAAAAGGCTCACTGGATTGATTGGCGGTGATTTTTTGATGGAATATAACGCAGTTATTGATTATAAAAAGAAAACATTAAAGCTTTGTTATTAATGTTAAGTTTAGAATCAAATGGCTTAGAGATTGCTTCGACGTTCCTCCTCGCAATGACGGGCTATATTTGTCGTCATTGCGAGGAACGAAGCAATCTTATTAGATGTATTTAAGGTGAAATTTAACAACAAACATAAAACGACAAACAACGAACAATAAATGATTCATACTTCTTCAAAGAAAATATCATTAATTATTGCATTATTAACAGTCTGTTTTATTGTTTTTTGCGGACTTTTAATAATTAATTTTGCCGAATATAAATGGATAATTATTTCTTCAGCAATTTTTATTGTTTTTGTTTGTATTTATATAACATCTAATACTCTTATTTCCAGATTTATAGTTTCCAAAGTTGTGCCTTTATATAAAACAATCCTTAACAAAGACTTAACTGTTGCAAATTTGAGTGAAAGCATAAACGAAAAAGAATTATTAAGCAACACAAAGGATTTAGTAAACGATTTAAACAGCAATCAATTAAAAGAAATTTCAGATTTAAAAAAACTAGAAGTTTATCGACGAGAGTTTATTGGAAACGTATCGCACGAACTTAAAACTCCAATTTTTAATATTCAAGGATATATTCTGACTTTGCTAGAAGGCGGACTTGAAGATCCTACAATCAATTTAAAATATCTTGAAAGAACCGAAAAAAGCATAAATAGATTAATTACAATTGTTGATGATTTGGAAGCTATTTCTCGTCTCGAATCTGGCGAATTAAAGCTTGAGTACGAAAAATTCAATTTATATCAACTTATTGCTGATGTATTTGAATCGCTTGAAATTGCGTCATCTCAAAAGAAAATCAAATTGCTTTTTGGAAAAAACTTAGATAAATCGACTAATGTTTTGGCCGACCGAAAAAGGATTACCCAAGTTTTGACAAATCTAATTTCAAACTCTATTTTTTATGGTAGTAGCGAAGGCTCCACAATTGTAAGTTTTTTTGTTATTCACGAAAATGTAATGGTTGAAGTTAGTGATAATGGAATTGGAATAGCCGAAAAACATTTAAACAGAATTTTCGATAGATTCTACAGAGTTGATAAAAGCCGCTCACGCGAACAAGGAGGAACAGGTTTGGGATTATCAATTGTTAAGCATATTATTGAAGCACATAATCAGTCAATTAGCGTGAGAAGCAAAGCTGGTGAAGGAACTTCGTTTACTTTTACTTTACAGAAAGCATAGTATTGAAATTTTAGGCAGTTTCAAATTCAAAACCAAGTGTAATTTTGGTTCCCATTCCAGGAAGGCTGTCTATTTTAATTTCGCCATTCATTAAATCAACAAACTTTTTTACGATTGTTAATCCAATTCCAGTTCCCTTGTATTTTTTTGACATACTAATATCGCCCTGAACAAACGGAACAAAAATATTTTCAAGAACTTCTTCTGTAATACCTATTCCTGAATCTGATATTTTTACTTCAATTTTGTATTTAGAATCTGTTGATTCAATCAATTTTGACTCAATTTCAATGGAACCGTATTCGGTAAATTTTATAGCATTTCCTAAAAGATTAAAGAATATTTGATTAAGCTTTTTTTCATCAGCACTTACCTCTTTAATAATTTCATTATCAATATTAACTGATAGATTAAGATTTTTTGAATTTATTATTGGTTTTAAACTATTTACAACATTTTGTAAAATTTCGTTAAAAATAATTGAGGATTTATCTAAACGTAAAATTCCTTTTTCAATTTTTACAATGTCAAGAATTTCTTCAACAATTTTAAGCAAATGATGCCCAGAGTAATCAATATTTTTAACATAATCCTTCTGAGTTTCATTGAGAGTTTCTTCTTGCAAAAGCTGAACATTCCCTAAAATACCATTCAATGGTGTTCGCAATTCGTGATTCATGTTGGCTATAAACTCATTTCTCGATTTGGCAAGCATTTCTGCTTTATCAGACTTAATTCTTTCAGTAATTAATTTAGATTCAAGTTTTGACTTTAATACATTAACATAAATTGAAATTATCATGAAAAACAAGAATGAAGTAAATAAAAATTCATTTTTGAAATAGATATTTTCTGAATATAAAGTTGCAAAAAAAATCACTATCAACATTATAGAGTTATAAACTATTGATAACTTAAGTCTTAAATATGACCCTGCTAAAAAAATCACTACGGTAAGCATCAATAAGTTTTCTAAAGAAACTTTCATTTTTTCAAAAAATGTAAAATAAGCTACTGATATTGAGCCAAGCAGGAAAAATGCAAATAGAAATATTAAAACATTCCTTTTTACAAATGAGGATTTAAAAGAAAGAATGAAAATAGCTAGACAAATTAAAACTGATGAAATATTAACTATTAAGCCAAGTAAAAAATTATCGAAAGTGTGATGCCAAAAATAAAAAACCAGTGGAGTAACCAATATTAACAAGCCAAGTAGAAATCTAGTAAAAACTAAATCAATATTTGTAGATTGACTTTCAGCTATTAATGACTTGAAAAAATTCATCGAATAAAGATAAAAATATTTAGCTAATTAAATGTGAATAACTTGCTTCAAAACATCAATAAAATCACTATTAGTAACAACTCTAACAGTATTAATATTTAGTTCTCTAGCTGCACTTAAATTTTCTGCAAAGTCGTCAATAAATAATGTTTCTTTAGCGTCAAGATTGTTTTCATTTAAAACCATTTCAAAAATCTCCACATCTGGTTTTCGGATTTTAATTTGATGAGAGAAATATGCTTTTTCGAAAAAATCTTCTAATCCGGATAGTCCGAATTGTTTTGCAAAATCGGCATTATAAAAATCGTAATGAATTATATTTGTGTTGCTTAACAAAAACAAACGGTGACTTTTACTCAATTCCTTTAATGCTTCGATTCTATGTATTGGAATATCTAAAATCATGGCATTCCAAGCAAAGTCAAAATCTTTATCTGAAACACCTGCTTTTGACATACTTCTGATTTTAGCCCTAAAATCTTCAGGTGAAATTAAGCCCTTTTCGAATTCATGGAAAAAATCGTTAAGCCAGTAATTATCAAGTATATTCCCAAATTCATTAAAGCCTATTTCTTTAAACGCATCAACAGATTTTTGAAAATCAATATTCAGCAATATTCCTCCAAGGTCGAAAATCAGGTTTTTTATATTTTTTTCAGTTGTCATATTTTTTACATTTGCAAATTACATTAAACTTGTTGGTGAAAACACCAACAATAGGCATTAGTGTTAATTTGTGAAATTAGTGTCAAAAGCAATATTTGCAAAAATAATTATAAATGAATGTAAACAATAAAAATTGCACTTCAATTTGGATTAATTCTGAGGGGAATATAGAAGTTATTGACCAGAGGCTTTTGCCATTTGAATTTAAGACTCTTGAATTAAATACCGTTAATGAAGTCTGCTTTGCAATTAAAGAAATGATTATAAGAGGTGCACCACTAATTGGCGTTGTTGCATCGTATGGAATGTATCTGGCTGCAAAAGAATCTGACAACAATACAAAATTAAATGCTCTAGCAAATCAATTAAAGCAAACTCGCCCAACTGCTGTAAATCTGCAATTTGCAGTTGATAATCAACTTAACGAACTTTTAAAAATTTCAGATAAAACTCAACAAATAAAAAAGTCATTTGAAATAGCAGAAAATTTCAGAAAAGAAGAAATTCTGAATTGCTTCAATATTGGCAAACATGGATTGGAGATTATTAAGGAAATATCCAAAAGAAAAAATGGCGAAACTGTAAATATTCTTACTCACTGCAACGCAGGATGGCTGGCTTGCGTCGATTATGGAACTGCCACAGCACCAATATATATGGCATTTGAAAACAACATTAAAATCCATGTTTGGGTTGACGAAACTCGCCCAAGAAATCAAGGAGCAAGGCTTACAGCATGGGAACTCGGACAGCATGGAATTGACTTTACGCTTATTCCTGATAACACAGGCGGTCATTTGATGCAACACGGAATGGTCGATATGGTAATTGTAGGCTCCGATCGTACAACTTCAAACGGCGATGTTGCAAACAAAATTGGAACTTACCTGAAAGCTCTTGCAGCTCACGACAATAATATTCCATTTTATGTTGCTCTTCCTGCCTCAACAATAGATTGGAATCTGACAGATGGAGTTAAGCAAATTCCGATTGAAACCCGAAACGAAGACGAAGTTAAATACATGGAAGGATTTGTAAACAACCAGCATACAAAAACATTGATTTGCAACGAAAACGTGAAAGTTGCCAATTATGGATTTGATGTGACTCCTGCAAAATATGTAACTGGTTTAATTACCGAAAAAGGTATTTGTAAAGCAAATAAAGAAGATATTTACAAACTATTTGAAAAGTAAGGAGATTGCTTCAGTTTCGTTCCTCAACTTCGCAATGACGTCATTGCGAGGAAGTATGACGAAGCAATCTAATAATGATTGATTAAAAAAATGAGTATTCACGACGAAGGCTATATAAAATTCAATTGCAAATTATCTGAAAAAAAGATATTTGTGCCGGATGATATATTAATTAAAATAAATTACTGGCGTAACAGATTCAAGCTTTTTCGAATGATTGGCGTTTTAGATAACGGAATTGGTTTTGGAAATATCAGTTACAATATTAATGGCGAAAAATTCTATATTTCAGGTTCTTCCACAGGTGATGTTTCGGAATTAACAAATTATCATATTGCCAAAGTAACTTTTTGCAATGTTGAAAAAAACTTAGTTGAATGTGAAGGAAAAATCAATGCTTCATCAGAATCGTTATCACATTATTCAATTTACAAATCGTCAATTGGAGCAAAGGCTGTTATTCATATTCATTGTAAGCATTTATGGAATAAATACATGAATAAACTTCCAACAACTGCTCCCGATGCTTATTTCGGCTCTGTTGAACTTGCAAACGAATTAAAACGCCTTTCAAAAAACACAACTTCAAATATCATTATTGCTGCTGGGCACGAAGACGGAATTTTCTCGTATGCAGAAAGTATTGATAAAGCTGCTGAAAATTTGTTGAGGCTTTATTAGCAATTTTATTAAAACTCGAAATGATAACCAATTGATATTTGATTAAATAAGCCCAGTTTTTCTTTATAATCAGTTTTACTTGCAGGAATAGCCAAATCTATATCAATACCATGATTCTTTTTTCGATTAAATCTTGTTTCAAACCCAACAATTATTGATGTCTCTGGCTTATAATAATAGCAGATAGAATTTGTTCCATATAATAATTTAAAATGTACTCTTATATGGTTTGCCTCTGAGTGAGGTAATATATTTAATTGAATACCTGTATTTATAAGAGTTATGTTACTCGCAAATCCTGATGAAAAAAATATTGCTACAAAATTAAATGGAAAAATAGAAGCAGATATTACTGTAGTTCCTCCATATACATATCCAGCTCCTAAACTAATATCAAGAACATGCAGTTTATTTGAATTCTTTATCAGTTTGAGCTTTTAAGCCCAAATAAAAACTTAATAGTACTAAAAAAAGCAGGACAAATTTAAACATCCAAGTCTCTATTATAATTTTGACAATGCAATTGAATTATGTTAAAATCTTTAAAACGGTGCATTATCATCAAATCCTCTATTTGGAGGCAGTGAATTACCATTAAATGAATTTGTTTTTTCTACATCTACATTCATTTTCGATTGATATACAAAACCTTTGTCGCCACCAAGTGTGTCCAAATCAATTGCATCAATATCCTCGAAGCGTGCAAATTCCTGTCGGAAACGTAGGTTTACATCTTCAACTGAGCCGTTTCGATGTTTTGCAATAATTATTTGAGCTAATCCGTGAGTCGAATTTCCATCTTCGTCTTCGGTGATTCCGTATTTTTCGGGTCGATGAATAAAAATTACAATATCTGCATCTTGCTCAATTGCACCCGATTCACGTAAATCGGAAAGTTGTGGACGCTTACTCGACGATCGGGTTTCGACAGAACGGTTAAGCTGCGAAAGTGCAATAACCGGAACATCAAGCTCCTTTGCAATTGCCTTTAACGAACGCGAAATCATACTGACTTCCTGCTCACGATTTCCTTTATTGTCTGTACCCAAGGTCATCAACTGCAAATAGTCAATAACTACCAAATCAATATCATGTTGTGCTTTTAGTCTTCTGCATTTTGCTCTCAATTCAAATAACGAAATTGCAGGAGTATCATCAATATAAATTGGAGCATCAATCAATTTTTTAATTCGTTGCTCAAGCATATTCCATTCATCTTTCGACAAACGTCCGTTTCGGATTTTTTCGGCTGCAAGTTCTGTTTCGCTCACAATAAGCCTTGTAACAAGCTGAACAGATGACATTTCAAGCGAAAATACTGCTACTGGTCTTTTATGCTCAACTGCAATATTTCGTGCCATAGATAGTACAAAAGCTGTTTTACCCATTGATGGACGAGCTGCTATAATTACCAAATCGGATCGCTGCCAGCCAGAAGTAACTCTGTCAACATTTGTAAATCCTGAAGGAACTCCACTTAATCCATCTTCTTTAAGTCCAGCTTCTTCAATTTGTTTTAAAGCTTTTTGAATTAAGTCTTTAATTTCGCTGACTTCCTTTTTGATATGACCTTCGGCAACTTTAAAAAGTTCGGCTTCTGAAAAATCGAGCAAATCGACAACGTCGTTAGAATCGTCGTAAGCTTTTTGTTGAATTTCGGTTGTTACTCGAATTAATTCGCGTTGAATATATTTCTGTGCTACAATTCGGGCATGAATCTCGACATGAGCTGCCGAAACAATTTTGTTTGTAAGAACAACCAAATAAACAGCTCCACCAACTTCCTCTAAGCTTCCATTCTTTTTTAATTCTTCAGCAACAGTAAGAACATCAACAGGTTCGTGTCGTTGCGTAATATCAAGAACAGCTTTATAAATTTTAACGTGGGCATCTTTATAAAAACACTCAGGTTTTAAAATATCACTAATTGATAGGTATGCATCTTTTTCGAGCATTACAGCTCCCAACACAGCTTCTTCAACATCAATCGACTGCGGAGGCAAGCGTCCCATATCTATTCCTTGAAAATTGTTTGGCTGGCTTTGTGGGAAATTTTTCTTCTGAGTATTCGTATTTTTCATATTGCAAAAGTACTAAAACTAAAGCCTTATTTGAAATTCAGTAATTTTAATCTTTTAAACAATGGATATTAACATTATGTTAAAACTTGAAAAATCTTATTACTTTTATACTTATGATTTTTTTTAGAAAAAATATTAACAAAATTCTGACTATAATTTTAAAATCATTTTTTTTAATTGTAATTATTCTAATTTACTTTTCGAGTTGTAAGAAAAAAGAAAATGCTTCCCCCGAAATTTCGGTAAGCAAACCCATAAATAATCAAATTTTTATGATTGGCGACACAATACACATAAGCGGGCATGTGTCTGATGATGTATTGGTTAATAGCGTTTCGGTTTCAATAGTTGATGCAAAATCAATCAGCATTTCTTCTTCCGAAAATTATTCGATTAATAATGAGTCTGCTGACTTTTCGTATGATTTTATTCCAATAATTTCAGAAGCATTAAGCTCAGAATCATATTCTTTAAAAGTTTCGGCTTATGACGGCGACCTTTATACACGGGTATATATTCCAATTATATTATCTGAAAAGCCTTTAATTAAAAGCGGATATTTGGTTTTATACCGAAAAAATGATTATTCAACTTATTTGGGATTTAACGATAATGCTTTAAATGAAATAAATAAGAAAACAATTAACGATATATCTAAAACAATAACAATTGATTACAACGAAAATTTATTTTACTATTATGGGATTTCTTCAGGCAATTTAATTGCTTTAAATAGCGATGATTTAATTGAAAAGTGGCAAGTTTCGGGAATCAACAATTTCCAACCAGATTATTTAAGCAATATGAAAGTGACTAATAATTTATTGTTTGTTAGCCATCAAAATGCGAGGATTAATGCTTACGATAAATTTGGAAACATTAGAAAATCGGCACAACTGAACGATTTAAGTTACGAAACTGGAGTTTTCAATGTTCATAATGAATTTATTGTTTGTTTTTCGAGCAATAATTATCAGAAAAGGATTGAATGTTTGAATTACGAAACTGGAAGTCCAATGTCGTATAAAGTAATTGATTTTGATGCTGTTGGAATAGAAAACTACAATAACGAAAAAATTGTGATTTTCGGAAACAAAAACAATATTACAAAAGCGTGTACTTTAGATGTTTATCAGAATATTATTTATGAAATTACGAATTTTCCGCAAGGTAAATTACAGGCTGTTGCAAATATTTCTGAAACAGAAACTTTGCTATTAATTGATTCGAAAGTTTATCTTTTTAATAAAACAAACGTCAATATTTCTTTGTTTGGCATTTTTGCAAATTCACAATCAATAAGTTATGATGAAATATCAGGGGAACTTTACATTATTGCAAATGATAAGTTACAAATTTATGACTTTGCAAGTTCGCAATTGTTGAATGAAAAAATGTTTGAGGATACGGTGTTTGGAGTTGTTCCGGTTTGTGGTTTTTAAATAAGAAGTTTAAACGAGACGCTTACTGCATGTGCTTTAAAAAACGTAGAACTCTCTATAAAACAATTTATCAATTCAGCAATGTAACAATTTGCCAATTACTTAACCATAACCCAAGCCTGAAGCCCGTTATCAATAGCTCTGAGTTTTTGTAATTCTGAATCTGCGGTTTTTCGTGTTTCAAAATTTCCTAGCGAGATTCTGTGAAGTCCTTTATCAAGAAAAATTTCTGCTGAAATTCCTTTTTTAATAAATTGGTTTTGAAGCGATTCTGCATTTGATAAATCCTGAAAACAACCAGCAATTATGTAGCAATTTCCTTTTTTAACTTCATTAATCTGAACTTTTGCAATTTCATCAACTGTTTTTGTTTTTTCTTCCACAACAGGTTCTGAAACAACATTTTTTACAATCGCTTTTACAGTATCTATATTTGCTGTTTTATTTTCGACAATTACATTAGTGCTTTCGCTATACATCAGAGCGTTAGACTTTTCTGAGCTTTTTTCGATTGCTTCGCTTACTGGATTTGAAGCGTAACTATAGTTTGTATCAATTTTAAAATCTGATTTTGCTTTTGTAGAATCGAAAATGCTTGTTTTAAAAGGCGTTAGTAAAAAAGCAACAGCCAAAGGAACTATAATAAGTCTTGAATAATTAAATCGTTTTTTTTTCTGTGGACGGAATTTTTCTGAATAGTTTTTTTCAATAATATCTTGAGAAATTTTTTCTATTTCGGGAAATGTAAATTCGCCTAATCCAAATGAATTAAGAAATAAATTGTTTCTTTTTATTGGCTCAAACAAAAGATTATTACCAGAATCAAGAATCAATTTGCCAACCTCATCAATTTCGACCTGTTTATTGTAATCAAGATAGCTGTTTAAATATTTGATTTGTTCGTCGAGTTTAATCTTTGCTTCGAAATAACTAATGTTTTCAATATTTGAAATATAATTCAATAAAAGCCCATCATTTGTTGACAGATTTTTATTAAAAACCAATGATTTTGAAGGTGGAATAAAAGTTTGACGAGCCTTATCTAATTTAGCAGAATTATAATTACAAATAAATCCACCAAACCCAGGAATGACCACACAATCATGTGTTAGCAACAGCTCTTTAATATAAAAAAATAAGTTAACCATAATAAAGTTTCAAAATTACATATTAAAAGCCCCTATCTCAATTATAGTTTTCAACATAATAATAACATTCTGGTGTTGAAATAAAAATTTCCGTTTTTAGTTTTCTATGTAGTGTCTCTTAGAAAACTCCAATAATTTCGTTACTCTGGTTTTGAAAACAGTCATTTACATTCGTAAACTCCTTATTTTCAAAACTGCGAAAGCCTCATTCTTGAAGTTTTCTAAAGAAACACAGTGTTTTCTTATTGACACTATGTATGGTGCTGAAATAAATATTGAAAAAAAATCTTATTGTTGATGATTTCACCAGCATTTCACTCTTTGTCAAATCTTGAGTTGTTGGAAGCAACTCCAACATAGGTATAAGAACAAAATAAAATGTTAAAAAACTAAACCGACACAAACCTATTATATAAAAACGCAGTCTTAGTTAAAACTACTTTATTTTCATTTTTTTTGTGGCACGAATTCTGTAAATTGAGCATATCATTTAAAAAATAAAGTTATGGCACAATTAGTTTTTAAATCAGACATCGAAAACAGCTTAATGCAAATTTTTGAGTTAGTAATGCCTTATATGAAAGGTCTTGTTTACGAGCAAATTCTAGTTTTATCAGAAGGTAAAACAAAAATGATTTTAAATAAAACTGATTGTGGATATAGATATAATGGAACGATTTTAACTCCTGAAAAAATTAAAAAGTGGGTTTCTTAGTTTTTCGTACGTGTTGTTTTTGAAGAGGTTGTCAGATAATGGCGACCTCTTTTTTTATTTCAAATTTCTGTAATGATAGATTATCCGAAGTTTGTATTTTTTAAAATATAGCTTAATTTATTGTTAAACATGTAAACTTATTTAAGGACTAAAAACTTGAAGCCAGTTTTTTATCCAAAACATAAATACTAATCTGTCTAGCTCCTTCTTTTGAGTAATTAAATTTACAGTTTAGATTTTCCAATAACAAACTAATATCATTTTTGATTTTTCTGTCATAGGTATTAAAAGCTGGGGTTTCATAATCTTGTAATGCCCTTCTAAAGTTTTCATTATTAATAAATGGACTTAAAGAATTCTCTTTTAGGCTTTTAATATATTTGTCGAATAATGAAATAAATTGCTCAGTATCAAAAAGTTTCATTTTGTGTAGCTTAATATCTTGTGCTAAAGTTTTACGAACATATTCGTCTTGAACCTCGGCACGGAAAGATTTCCGCTGTTTTAATGTAGAAGTTGTACCAAGGTAAATTGCCTCAAAATTTTTCAAATAATCTTCGCTAACTTCAATAGTATCTCCTGTATATTGATTTTTAATTTTGTCGCCAAATTCAAAGTTAACTGCATACAAATAATTTCCAATATCTCGTTTAATTTGCTCTTCATTGAAATGATAAATTGCTTCTTTAACTTCTTGAAGAACATTATAATCGTACAGATGTTCTATTGATTCGATAAAACCTTCGGGAATAAATTTAGAGAAATTTTTGTTTTTTTGTTCAAAAAAGTCCTTCAAATCATTCATTGTGATAATGTTCCCTGAATTTTGATGTTTCAAATAAAATTCGCCGAATAAACTAATTGATTGTCTGCCCGAGAAACCTTTTCTGCCTTCGTATTCAGATTCTTGAAGCATGTTTTTTCGAGTTTTTTTGTCGAACTTCTTAACATCTTCTTCGTGAAGCCAGCCTGGAATTTTTCCGGTGTAAACATCCATTTTCAAAAGGAATAAATCTTTGTCGATATGTTTGCTATATTTCTCTGAATCAATCCATTTCTTTGCTGTGGGGCATGTGTTATCGAGCCGAGTAGAAATAATAATTTTTGCAAAATTTTCTAAAACTCTTGGTAGAAATTTCTTTTTAATTTGCTCTCCAAATTTGTTTAAGTAAATAGAAACTTCTGTGTTAAAGTCCAAAATATATGGAACATTAACGTTTACAATTCTGTCTTGAAAAGATTTTACATTTTCGTAATGAATTTTATCTTCGGGATTTACCAATCCAACAAACAGTGTATTTACCTGTTCTTCAACAAATTCCACTTTGTGAACGCCATCGCTTATAATTCCATGAAGTGATTTCAAACGTTCAATATTTTGCTCTTTAATATCCATCAAAGCAAGAATTCCATTATTGGTGTAAGCCAAATCGGAATAAATATATTTTATGTTATCGGACTGGAAAAATGTATTAATAAGAGTTTGTAATGTTGGATTTGTAATCGACTGAAACATACGAGTATCGCCAGGATTGTAAACCGAAATTCCTTTTCCAAACTGACGATTGTAATTTGTTGCACGGGCATAAATCATTTTGTAAACATCGAGTGGATTTCCAACTTTATCCATCAATGTGTTATAAATTGAGTTACAAATACTGCACGGAATTTC
>Ga0154347_1250_pt1 | contig 13269 bp, 8 predicted proteins | sample RifGroA2_FD_115875 | JGI IMG/M metagenome (GOLD analysis project Ga0154347, IMG submission 115875) | Bacteroidetes bacterium GWA2_31_9
ATTGACTTAACAGTTTCGGGAGGAACAGCAGGTTACACATTTGCTTGGTCGAACTCTGAAACAACTGAGGATTTAACAGGATTAGTAGGAGGTTCATATTCTGTTACAGTTACTGATGCAAATGGTTGTACTAATATTACAACTGCAAATGTAAATGCAATGGGCTGTAATATTTCAGCTTCAATTATAGGAACAAACGTTGATTGTAGTGGAAATGTAACTGGTTCAGCTGATTTAACTGTAACTGGTGGAACAACACCATTCACTTTTAATTGGTCAGATGGAGCAAATACTGAGGATTTATCTGGTATAGTTGCTGGAACTTATAATGTAACAATAACAGATGCAAATTCTTGTCTAGTGAATTCATCAGTAGTTATTACTGAACCAATAGCACTTGATGCTGTTGCCAGCTCAACTCCTGCTAATTGTGGTTCTTCAGATGGTTCTGTTTCTGTTGTTGTAACAGGTGGCGTTTCTCCTTATACTTATGTTTGGTCTAGTGGAGCAACTACACAAAATGCTTCTGGCTTACCTGGAGGTTCATATAGCGTAATTGCTACTGATGCAAATGGTTGTGGTGTCTTTGCTGCTACCAATATTGGATTTATTGGTGGACCAAGCATGACTTTTACAACTTCAGATGTAACTTGTAATGGATTATGCAATGGAATGTCATCAGTATCTGCAAGTGGCGGCACAGCTCCTTATACTTATGTATGGAGTAATGGAAGCACAGGAATGTTTGCATTAAATATTTGTGCTGGAGTTTATACTGTAACTGCTACCGATGCAACAGGATGTACAGGAACTAATGATGTAACAATAAATGAACCTGCTGTAATTGATGTTGTAATATCTACTACTGATGCTACTTGTGGCAATTCTGATGGTAGTGCAACAGCTAATGTAACTGGGGGAACTGCTCCATACAACTACACTTGGAACACTTCTGAAAATACAGCTACAATTAGTAATTTAGCTTCAGGAAGTTATGATGTAACTGTTTCTGATTTTAATGGTTGTAGTGGTTCTGGTTCTAGTACAATAAGTAATTCAAATGCTCCAATAGTAAGCTCTACTGTTTCTAATCCATCTTGTTTTGGAGATTGTAATGGAATAGCTTCTGTTTCTGCAAATGGTGGTGTAGCTCCATATACATACTTATGGGAAGATAGCCATACTGGTCAATTTGCTATGAATTTATGTGATGGTAATTACAATTTAACTGTTACAGATAATTCAGGATGTACTACTGCTTATACTGTTATTATTACAGTACCATCTGAACTTGTATTAGTAATGGACTCTGTTAATGCTTCTACAGCAATTGCTACAGATGGTAGTGCAAGTGTTACAGTTAGTGGAGGAACAGCACCATATACTTATACTTGGGATAATGGCGGAAACTCTGCAACTATTTTAGGTCTTGGAATTGGAACATATACAGTTACAGTTACCGATGCTAATGGTTGTACAAGTATTGCAAGTATTGAAGTATCATTTGCTGATGCAATATTTGCAGGAATTAACGATTCTGAATCTGTTAATGTATTCCCTAATCCAAGTAATGGTGAGTTTGATGTAATAGTTACTTCAAATTCAAATAACGAAATAACTTATAAAGTTTATAACATTTCTGGTCAACAGATTTTTGTAAAATCTCTTGAAAAATCTACTGGTATTCAAAAATCGAAAATTGATATTAGAAATAGTTCAAGAGGCGTTTATAACTTAGAAGTTAAAACAGATAAGGGTGTTTATCAAAAACGCTTAATTATAAAATAAATAAAAGAACCCGGGAAACCGGGTTTTTTTATTTTACAACTGTTGATTTCGTCTTTAAAAATATTACTTTTATTGCTATAATAGAATGTAATCTGATTTAATGTTTTTTACGACTTTACTTATAGCTATTGTATTTTTTGCATACATCATACTAATTATTGCATTAATTATTGGCGTTTATAAAGTAAAATATTTTGACAAGAAAACATTAAACAATAAATCTGAAAAGTCTAAAGATCTAAAATTTAGCATTGTAATTCCATTTCGTAATGAAGAAGGAAATTTAGAACAATTAATCAGTAATTTAGCAAATCAAGATTACCCAAAAAAAAACTATCAGATTATTTTAGTTGATGATTTTTCTACCGATAATTCATTTGAAATTGCCAAAAAAAATGCAGAAAATTATTCATCATTATCAATAAAATTATTTAAAAATAAAATTGCTGGTAAAAAGCAAGCTTTAAGATTAGGAATAAGTAATTCAGATTATGATTTCATAATAACTACAGATGCTGATTGCAGTCATAATAAAAAATGGCTTAGTGAAATTGCCGATTTTCAGCATATTACTAATTGCAATATGATTGTTGCTCCTGTTCAAATATCTAAGTCGAACAATTTATTTGGAAAATTTCAAGAAATTGAATTTTTAAGTTTACAAGCTTCAACGATTGGAAGTATCGGAATAAATAAGCCAATTATGTGTAATGGAGCAAATTTAATATTTCAAAAAAAGCTTTTCATTAAATCAAATATTAAAGAAGAAATTGCTTCTGGCGATGATATGTTTTTATTACATGAAATAAAACGACATCCAGAGTATAAAATTAATTATTTAATGTCGCAAAATGCAATAGTAAATACAAATGCGACAGAAAACATTAATGCCTTTATTAACCAAAGAATAAGATGGGCATCGAAGGCAAAGTACTATAAAGATAATTTTTCAATTCTAACAGCTTTAATTGTTTTTGCTACTACTTTGTCTCAGATTATTCTACTTATTTTATCTGTTTTTAATGTGTTTTATTTATATTGTTTTTTAATTATTTTAATAGTTAAATCTATAATAGATTATGCTCTAATCTATAATGTGAATAGCCTATTTAAAATTAAAAATATTTTTGGATTAATTATTCCCTTTGAAATTATTTACTTTATTTATACAATTTATGTTGGAGTCTTGTCTATATTTTCTTCTTCTTTTTTATGGAAAGACAGAAAATATAAATATTAGATATTTTTGCTAAATTGCCATGTTTTAAGACATAACTGAATGCAACATTTTTTCAAGCGTATATTGCTTATTATTATAGTATTAATTGGTTTTCTTGATTATTCATATTCTCAGACAACTTTAATAACAAAGGTACGTGGGAAAGTAATTGATTCTGCAACTAAAGAAACTTTGCCTTATGTAAATATCACCTTTAGAAATACTAAGATTGGTGCAATTACCGATTTCAAAGGTGAATATTTTATGGAAACAAAAACTCCGTCTGATTCTTTAATATTTTCATATATAGGTTATAAATCTAAATCAGTTGCTGTTCAAAAAAATAAATTTCAGGAGATAAATATTGAATTAGAGTCTAATAATATTGAATTGCAGGAGGTTGTAATAACTCCTGGTAAAAATCCGGCATTAATACTATTGGATAGTATTGTTGCACATAAAGATGATAATAATCCAAACAAGATAGACTCATATCAGTATGAAGTTTATTCTAAAATTGAGTTAGATGTGAATAATATTAATCAGAGTTATAAAGACCAACGAGTATTTAGAAAATTTCAATTTATTTTCGATTATATTGATACAAATGCAATAACAGGAAAAAATTATCTTCCAGTTTTTATCTCTGAAACATTATCCGATTATTTTTATAATAAAAATCCAAAAGGCGAAAAGGAAGTAATCAAAGCAAACAGAATTTCAGGATTAAATAATGCAAGCGTCTCTCAATTAACTGGAAATTTGTATCAAAATGTCAACATTTACAATAATTTCATTAATGTATTTGATAAAGGATTTGTTAGTCCAATAAATAATTCTGGAAACATTTACTATAAGTATTATCTTATTGATAGTATGTATATTGATAATTTATGGTGTTATCAAGTTTCGTTTAAACCAAGAAGAAAACAAGAACCAACATTTACAGGTGACTTTTGGGTACATGATTCAACTTTTGCAATAAAAAAAGTACAGGTTCGTATTGCTGAGGATGCAAATATTAACTTTCTTAATGATATGGTTGTAACCCATGAATACGAAAGAATTGAAAACAAAGTCTGGTTTTTAAAGAAAGAAGAAATATTTGTTGACTTTAATGTTTCAGATAAAACTGTTGGTTTTTTTGGGAGAAAATTAACTACTTATAAGGATATTGTACTTAATCAGCCTAAAGATCCGGAGATTTTTAACATTGCTACTTCTATACAGTTTACTGACGATGCTATGAAAAAGGATGATATCTATTGGAGTACAGCTAGGCACGATTCTTTAACACCGCGTGAAGCAGCAATATATTCAATGGTCGATTCTATTAAGAAAGTCCCGGTTTTTAAGTCTGCAATGAATTTAATTATGTTATTCGTAACAGGCTATAAGGTAATTAATAAGGTTGAGTTTGGGCCATACTATACATTCTTCAGTTTTAACGATTTAGAAGGTAGTCGTGTAAGAATAGGAGCAAGGACGAGTAACAGCTTCAGTACTAAGTTTATGCCTCAAGCATTTATAGCTTATGGATTTAAAGATGAAAAGATAAAATACGGAGGCGGTTTTATTTATTTATTCAATAATCTCCCTAGGGAAGGCTTTGGAATGTACTATAAATATGATGTTGAGCAAATAGGTCAAAGTCAGAATGCCTTTCTTGAGGATAATATTTTATCGTCAACTCTACGTCGTACCCCAAATAATAAACTTACTATAGTTCAGGAAATTAAACTTCAGTACGAAAAAGAGTGGTTTCAAGGCTTTTCTAATACATTATATTTCAAACATCGTAGAATTGAACCTACTTTTAATATTGATTTTGAAAAGCTAAATTCTGATAGCTCAATTACAAAATATAATCAGATTTCAACTGCCGAAATGAAGTTTAATACTCGATTTGCATACAAAGAGAAGCTTATAACTGGAAATTTCGACAGAATGAGTCTGGGTACAAAATATCCAATCCTTAATTTAAATATTATTGGTGGAATAAAAGGTGTTTTTGGAAGTAATTATAATTATGTAAAAGCTAATTTCAATTTCGATCATTGGTTTAATATTAATCCAATTGGTTGGTTTAGTTATGTCGTTGATATTGGAAAAATATGGGGAGATCTTCCTTATCCATTATTGCAACTTCATGAAGGAAATGAAACTTATGCTTTTGATCCATATGCATTTAATTTGATGAACTATTACGAATTTGCCAGCGATCAATATGTAAGTGTTAATCTGGAACATCATTTCGAAGGATTCTTTCTAAACCATTTTCCATTACTGAGAAAATTGAAATGGCGCGAAATTGCTGAGTGGAAAGGCGTTTATGGCTCAATTAGACCCGACCATCAGAAAGTTATGGTATTTCCTGATGTGCTTTCAAAAACAGGCTTTACATATCCTTACATGGAAGCTGGTGTAGGAATCGAAAATATATTTAAAATCTTCCGTATTGATGCACTTTGGCGACTTTCTTATCTTGATAATCCAAATGTTACGATGTTTGGAATAAGAGGTCAGATACAGTTTATTTTTTAAGCTTAATAAAACTGTCAAAATAAAATCCACAATTTGTTTAGTTTGTTTGACCACATTCGGGGTCACATGTTTATAGGTTGTAGGAAGTTTTGAAATATTCACTTATAAGCATTCTAAAAATTCTTTTTACTCTTGGGTTTGATACCTTAACCCGCTATCGCCTTCTGAAACCCCAGTAAACACTGGGATTTTTGTTCAATTTTTTTTTAATATTTAACATAGATTATCACGGTAAACTACTCACGTAAATCCAAGATTCTTTAATTTTCTCTAAAATCCTGTTACATAATCATTACGAATATTTTATTTTCAATTTACTCTATTTAATTACGTACATATATTCCCATTATGCGTATATTTATATGTTGATAAAATACATGTTTAGTAATTAAAATCCTTTAAAAACGGCTTATATGAGGTTGAAAAAAAAATTATCCGAAAATACACCAAACGCTGGATTGTTGAAAAAATTATAAGTGAACAAATTTCCTTTTTTCACCTTAATAATGTTTCATCCTCTATGGTAATAAAAGTTGATTTTGATTTAACAATGTCAATTTTGACGCACAACATTTTTAAACTATTGTGCCGAGATTTAGAACGTTTTGAAAAGATTTCCAATCAAACAATTTATGAAAATTTTTAGACAATTTCGCTGACATAAAAATTCAGGACAATGAAATTATTGTTGCTCTTAAGAAAAAAGAAACCTCCCTTTGATATTGGAAAAAATGAAACCATTTTCTAATTTGAAATTAGATTGGTTAAACCAGAAAAAAATGGCTTTTCATGGTGCTTCGTATTCTTGATATTTTACGTGTCGTAAATTACCGTGATAATCTATGATAAACAAATAACTCTATCTGATTTTACACGAGCCAAATCTTTGGTAAGCTGGTTTCCATTTTCATTTTTTTAACTTGCAATATCTCAGTTGATTTTATACTTTTGTATTATGAAATACATAATTATACTAGCAATTTTACTATCACACCTATTTTCATATTCATCATCAATATTAATTCCTATGGGTGATAATCAAAAAAATCACTTAAAAGCTTATGGTGTTGCATATTGGGTATTGCAAAATGGTATTGAAGTTCAATGGCTTTTGAATTATCAAGGAGGTAGTTTTTTAATTCAGAACTTAAAAGATATTGAAAACGAATGTGTAATAAGAGGCGTTACTTATGAAATTATTGCAGATGTAAAAGCTACCGGAATTCTTAATGAAATATCTGCCGATGAAGTTAATATGGATGCTGTGAAATTAGAAAAAGCTCCTAAAATTGCTGTTTATTCTCCAAAAAGCAAACTGCCATGGGACGATGCTGTAACACTTGTATTAACCTATGCCGAAATTCCTTATGACATTATTTACGACCCTGAAATAATTGAAGGCAAATTAGCTGATTATGACTGGCTTCACTTACATCATGAAGATTTTACTGGTCAGTATGGAAAATTTTATTCTCAATTTAGAAATGTTGCTTGGTATATTGAAGACCAACGAGCTTCTGAAGCAATGGCAAAACAATATGGTTTTGAAAAAGTTTCACAACTAAAATTATTTATTGTTAAAACAATTAGAGACTATGTTTTTAACGGTGGTTTTTTGTTTGCAATGTGCTCGGCAACCGACACATACGACATTGCCCTAAGTGCTGATGGTACCGATATTTGCGATTACATGTTCGACGGCGACTCTCCTGATCCTGATTGCCAGAATAAAATTGATTTTGATAAAACTTTTGCATTTAAGGATTTTACATTAAGTAAAAGTCCTCTTGAATATGAGTATTCAAATATTGATGTTTCATTGAATAGAAACGTCAATAAAGATGATGATTATTTTACATTATTTGAATTTTCAGCTAAATGGGATCAAGTGCCTACAATGCTTTGCCAAAATCATACAAATATGATTAAAGGGTTTATGGGACAAACAACAGCATACAATGAAAAATTTGTAAAATCAAAAGTACTTGTGATGGGCGAGAATAAAGGTGCTGGCGAGGCTCGTTATATTCACAGTGTATATGGAAAAGGAACATGGACTTTTTATGGTGGTCACGATCCGGAAGATTATCAGCATTTTGTGTATGATCCACCTACCGATTTGAATCTTTTTCCGAATTCACCAGGTTATCGTTTGATTTTAAATAATGTTCTTTTTCCGGCAGCAAAAAAGAAGAAACTAAAAACCTAAGTAGTGTTTTATATTAACACTAAAGAGGTTTTATACTTAAAAACGGGATAAATTGTAGCATTTTTTTACCTGTCGTTTTTAGTGCCGTAGGTACGGAATATTGGTATAAAATGATTTCCACCCTTTTTTAAAAGTGCCGTACGACATATATTTCGTCCCGATGGGACTTTGACTACTTGAGGGAATATTTTTCTACCAATATATCGTCTTTAACAGGACTTTTATAATACTTTAATTTATCACATGTGCAGTATAACTAAAATTTTATGAAGCTACTTTTCGCAACTCAAAACTCGCATAAGTTATTTGAAATAAAACACTTAATTCCCTCAACCTTTGAACTTATTAATCTAAAAGAATTAAATTTTAACGAAGAAATTCCTGAAGATTATGAAACTCTTGAAGAAAATGCTTCTCAAAAATCAAGGTTTATTTATAACAAACTTAAAATAAATTGCTTTGCTGACGATACTGGGCTTGAAATAGACGCTTTAGGAGGAAAGCCAGGAGTTTTTTCTGCCAGATATGCAGGTGAGTCTAGAAATTCGTCAGATAACATGAAAAAGGTACTTTCAGAAATGCAAAATATTACGAATCGTAGTTGTCGTTTTCGAACAATTATTTCGCTTATAATTGATGGGAATGAACATTTATTTGAAGGAATTGTAAATGGCAAAATAATTTCAACTCCTACCGGAAAAGAAGGCTTCGGATATGATCCAATTTTTATTCCTGAAGGTTATTCAAATACTTTTGCAGAAATGCTAATCTCAGAAAAGAATAAAATTAGTCACCGAGCACTTGCTTTTAATAAGTTAAAAGAATTTTTAGAAAGCTTATAAGTAAATATTTCAAAACTTCCTCAAATAGTAAGAAATTGAATCAAATTATTCTTGGGTTTGACACTCCAGAGAGCTATGTTTCTAAATATCAATGATTAAGTAAATGCCTTTTCGCACTACACCCGATAATTTTCAGATGAGTTACATTTAGTTTATTTTTAGCTTTATGGACTGGCTTGTGGTATCATAATTTTTTATAAGTATTGATTTATAGCACATTTGGGAAATAAATCAGGCATTTCTTTTAATGATAGAGCTTTTAATAATTGCGTTGTTGCTTCATCTGTTTTTGACCTTAGATAATATTCATGTTCGTTTTGTGTAATAAGGCTCATCTGCATTTTTATAAGATTTTTTGATTTTTTCGCCTGATTCATTTTTTATTTCTAAAACATTGTATTTTGTTAAATCGAGTATCTCGTCTTGTTTAATTTGGGATATGCTTTTAAGACGTTCTCCAAAAATGTATTCATATTCTGCATCTACGATTTCATCTAAGTTATCTTGATTCATCATTCCTGTATCGGCTACACAAATAATTTTTCAATTTGATATTTCTTTTTCAACCTATTTATGGCATCTGTAAATGTATGTCCTTCGTATTGTTTGCCATGATAAACCTCTTGTCTGATATTTAATAGTTTAAAAAATATTTAGCACTATTTTTATGCCGTTATTATTAACTAAATAGCCACAAATATCAAAATAAGATTTTTTTATTTGCAATAGAGTTTTCGCACTACGTTTTTTGAAATTAATGAATTTAGGGTTAAAATACCTTGATAATTGAAAAAAATAACTTACATTGATTAAAATTTAACAATTTAAATGCTAATCACATATTTATTAATACTGTCAATATTACTTCAATTTATTTCTGCAATAATTGCAATTACACTAATTAAGCGAACAAAGTATAATGTAGCTTGGATGCTTGTTTCGCTTGGTCTTGTTCTAATGGCTATTAGAAGATTGATTGAGCTTTTGCCTTATTTTAATAACGAACAAAGTATTGATGAAAATTCAGCATCAACATGGTTAAGTATTACAATTTCAGTAGTTTTTTTTATTGGAATATTTTACATTAGAAGAATTTTTAATTACTTGGAACGATTCGATAATATACGTTCAACATCTGAAAAACGAATTTTAAGAGCAATAATTAAAACTGAAGAAAAAGAACGAAAGCATTTTGCAAAAGAACTTCACGATGGACTAGGGCCTTTATTGTCTTCTATTAAAATGTTAATTAGTGGCTTAAAACAATCAAACGACGAAATAAAACAAAAGAAAATTATTGATAACCTCGAACTTGTAACAAACGAGGCAATTATATCAATTAAAGAAATTTCAAATTTATTAAGTCCTCATATTTTAAACAACTTTGGTTTGTATAGTGCAGTTAAATCATTTAATGAAAAAATAAGCGAAACCGGAACCATCAAAATAGTTTTAAATTCAAATATACAAACAGTTCGTTTCGATTTTAATACTGAAACTATCTTATACAGAATTATTTGCGAGTTAATAAATAACACATTAAAACATGCTTTGGCAAAATCAATTAATATCGACTTGTTTTTAGAAAACAAAACACTAACTATTTATTATTTCGATGATGGTGTTGGTTTTGATACCAATAAAGTTTTAAATAGTGAAGATTCAGGAATGGGTTTTCCAAATATTTTAACACGCTTAAAATCAATCAATGGAACAATAAATATTGAAAGTGAACATAATTCAGGAGTTAATATAAATATTAAAGTAGATGTAAGTTTTTATGAAAAAATACAATCTGGCGATAGTTGACGACCATAAATTATTCCGAAAGGGCTTAATTACTTTGCTCGATGGAAATAACTTAATTAATAATATTTATGAAGCATCAAATGGCATTGAGTTTTTATCGTTATTAAATGAAAATGAGATAGACATTGTTCTTATGGACATTGACATGCCAGAGATGGATGGAATAGAAACAACTCAGAAAGCATTACTTTTAAAGCCAGATTTAAAAATCATCTCATTATCAATGTATAAAGATGATGAGTATTATTTTAAGATGATAAATGCCGGAGCTTTAGGCTTTTTAGTTAAAGATACCGATATTGAAAATTTGCTAAAAGCAATTGAAACAGTTGGGAAAGGTGAAAAATACTTCTCATCAGACAAACTTTATAATATTATAATGCACTCTAAATCTGTAATTCACGAAAGCGATGCTTTAACCGATAGAGAAAAAGAAGTTTTAGAATTAATTTGCCAAGGATTATCGAATCAAAAAATTGCCGAAAAGCTTTTTGTAAGCAAAAGAACTATTGATAAGCACCGTGAAAATATATTGTCAAAAACCAATTGTAATAATACTGCAAGTCTTATTATGTATGCAAATAAAAATAAATTGATTTAGCTAAAAACTTTGGAGCATTTGTAAACAAAAAGGCTTAGGAAATTAATCCTAAGCCTTTTATAAAAAATCATAATAAGTATTTATTCTCTTTTAAGATGTGCATCAACTACAGCAATTGTAGCCATATTTACGATCTCTCGAACCGAACATTCTAATTGCAAAATGTGCATAGATTTTTTCAAACCAAGTACAATTGGACCAATAGCCTCAACATCACTCATTTCTTGAAGCATTTTGTATGCAATATTTCCTGATGATAAGTTAGGGAAAATTAGAGTATTAATAGGCTCATTTCCAAGCTTAGAGAATGGGAATTGTTCGTTTCTCATTGTTGGATTTAAGGCAAAGTTTGCTTGAATATCTCCGTCAACAATAAGTTCAGGATATTTTTCATGCAATATTGCAACTGCTTCTCTTACTTTTCTAGTTTCCTCATTATCAGTAGAACTGAAGTTTGAATAAGATAATAATCCTACTCTTGGTACAATATTAAAATCTTTTACTGCTTTTGCTGTCAAAAGTGTAATATCAACCAAATCTTGAACAGTAGGATTAATATTAACAGTTGTATCTGCAAAAAAGAAAGGTCCTTTTTTGGTCATCATAATATACATACCTGCAATTGTGCGAGCACCTTTCTGTAAACCTATTACTTCAAGTGCTGGTCTTATGGCTGCTGTATATTTTCTTGTTAAACCAGAAATAAAAACATCTGCATAATTATCGTCAACTAACATAACTCCATAATAATTATGTTGTAACATTTTTGCTTGTGCATCGCTTAATGAAATTCCTTTACGATTTCTTTTCGCAAAATACTCATTAATGAATTTATTTCTTCTTTCTTTTTCTTCAGGGCTTGCAATATCAATAATTTCAACTTTTCCTAAGTCAAGATTATTTTCTTTAATAATTGAATCAATAACTTCCTTATTTCCAAGTAAAATTGGAATAGCAATATTTTCATCTTTAAGCTCTTGAGCAGCTTTTAAAATTTTATAATTCTCTGCTTCTGCAAACACAACACGTTTTGGATTTCGTTTTGCACTTACTGTAATCTGACGAATTAAACTATTATCTAATCCAAGTCTTTTCTTAAGCTCATCTTTATATGCCTCCCAATTTTTAATTGGCTTTAATGCTACTCCTGAGTCCATTGCAGCTTTCGCAACTGCTGGAGCAACAGTATAAATCAACCTTGGATCAAGTGGTTTTGGAATAATATATTCTCTACCAAACGACATGTTTTTTGAATGGTAAGCGAGATTTACATCTTCTGGAACAGGTTCTTTTGCAAGTTCGGCTAAAGCTTTTACAGCAGCCAATTTCATTTCTTCATTAATGCAAGTAGCTCTAACATCTAAAGCTCCACGGAAAATAAATGGAAATCCCAATACATTATTAACTTGGTTAGGATGATCTGAACGACCTGTTGCCATAATAATATCTGGACGAGCGGCAATTGCATCAGCATAAGGAATTTCAGGATATGGATTTGCCATTGCAAAAACTATCGGATCGATTGCCATGCTTTTTACCATTTCTTGTGATAAAACATTTCCTTTTGACAAACCAATAAAAACATCAGAACCTTTAACTGCGTCAATTAATGTATTCAGATTACGAGAAGTAGCAAAGTGTTTCTTTTCAGGAGTTAAATTTGGTCTATCTTGTCGAATTACACCAGTACTATCAACCATTACTACATTTTCAACTTTTGCTCCTAAAGCTGTATATAATTTTGTACATGAAATAGCTGCTGCTCCAGCACCATTTATTACAATTATAGCTTCGTCTATTTTCTTCCCTACTAATTCTAAAGCGTTTAACAAGGCAGCACTTGAAATAATTGCAGTTCCATGTTGGTCATCGTGCATTACAGGAATCTTAAGTTCTGCCTTAAGTCTTCTTTCTATTTCAAAACATTCGGGTGCTTTAATATCTTCAAGGTTTATTCCACCAAATGTTGGTGCAATATTCCTAACAGTGCTAATAAATTCTTCAATATCTTTTGTACCAACTTCTATATCAAACACATCTATATCTGCAAAGATTTTAAATAATAAACCTTTTCCTTCCATTACAGGTTTTCCTGCTTCTGGTCCAATATCGCCAAGACCAAGAACAGCTGTGCCGTTTGATATTACTGCAACTAAATTACCTTTAGCTGTATATTTGTAAACATCGTCGATGTTTTTTGCAATTTCTAAACATGGTTCAGCAACACCTGGAGAATATGCCAATGATAAATCTCTTT
>Ga0154347_1032_pt4 | contig 13217 bp, 11 predicted proteins | sample RifGroA2_FD_115875 | JGI IMG/M metagenome (GOLD analysis project Ga0154347, IMG submission 115875) | Bacteroidetes bacterium GWA2_31_9
CAAAGATATATGGGTCTTTAAAAAAGCTTTTTTGTATTTGAGATAATGTTGTAGTATTTGTTTTTTTTACAATTAATGAGCGTTCAAAAGAAGAAGAACTAATTTGTCTTCGTATTTCTCTCATGCTCCAATTTTCTTTTACTGACATTATTAAATAATACAAGCTTTCTTCTGCTTTTTTAGATTTTGATAAAATTTCTAAATGATTTGACCATGTTAATTGTGTCAACAGTGTTGACACAAATGTTGAAAATATTAAATTTTCATCGTTGTGAATTTGTGTCGGCAGTGCCGACACAATTGTATTTATCTTTTTATCAGTCACTTGTATTTGTGTCGGCAGTGCCGACACAAATACATTTTCATCTTTTAATTCTATCCAAAGTTTAAAACAATCAGAGTTTTCATTATAAGTTTCGTAAAATTGCTTCATCCTATATAATCCTCTGCGATTAAAGCCTTTAAGATTAGTTTGTTTGCTTGCAATAAAATCGGCTAATTCGTTTACAGTATTATCGCCCCAAGCTCCATTGGCAACTTTTAACGAAACAGTTTTGCCAACATTGTAATAAAGCAATATCAACTCCTCATTTACTTTACTAAATGTGCGGTTTCTGGCTTCTTCGATTAAGCTAATAATATTTTCAAAATCTGATGTTTGCAAACTTATCAATTTTAAGAGAGTGTGATTGCGTTAAATTTACACTTAGTAAAGCAAACTCCGCATTTAATACAAATATCTTGCTTAATGAAATGTAATTGTTTTCTTTCGCCTTCTATTGCATTTACAGGGCAGTTTTTAGCACATACGGTACAGCCAGTACAATTTTTTTTATGGACTTCGTAAGTAAGTAGTTTTTTACAACTCTTTGCAGGACATTTTTTCTCTAAAATATGAGCTACAAACTCATCTTTAAAATATTTTAATGTTGTAAGAACCGGATTTGGTGCAGTTTGTCCCAATCCACATAACGAACTGTCTTTTATTTGATAAGCAAGTTCTTCAAGAGTTGCAACATCGCTTTCTCTGCCCTCTCCTTCGGTAATTCGTGTAAGAATTTCTAACATACGCTTTGTTCCAATACGACAAAATGTACATTTTCCGCATGATTCTTTTTGAGTGAAATCAAGAAAAAACCTTGCCATATCAACCATACATGTTGTTTCGTCCATAACTACCATTCCACCAGAGCCCATAATTGCACCTGTGGCATTTACCGAGTCGTAATCGACAATGGTGTTTGATAAATATTCTGGAATACAGCCTCCTGATGGTCCGCCAAGCTGAACAGCTTTAAATTTTTTTCCGCCCTGAATTCCACCTCCAAGTTTATAAATAATTTCTTTAATTGTAATTCCCATTGGAACTTCAACAAGTCCGCCATTGTTAATTTTTCCGGTTAGAGCAAAAACTTTTGTCCCTTTACTTTTTTCTGTTCCGTATTTTGCATATTCCTGTGAGCCATTGTAGATTATCCAAGGAACATTTGCAAAAGTTTCAACATTGTTAATATTTGTTGGTTTTCGCCAAAGTCCTGATTCTGCCGGAAAAGGCGGACGTTTACGTGGCATTCCTCTTTCGCCCTCAACAGATGCAATAAGTGCTGTTTCTTCGCCACAAACGAATGCTCCTGCTCCTTCTTTTACATAAATATCAAGATTGAAACCTTCTATTCCAAGAATATTTTTTCCTAAAAAGCCTTTTTTTCGGGCTTGCTCCAATGCAATATTTAGACGTTTAATTGCAAGTGGATATTCGGCTCTGCAATAAATTACACCGGCAGTTGCACCAATTGTATATGCACCGATTATCATTCCTTCGATAACTGCATGAGGGTCGCCTTCGAGTAACGACCTGTCCATAAAAGCACCAGGATCGCCTTCGTCGGCATTGCAAATTATGTATTTTTCGTTTGATTTGTTGGCGTTGGCAAATTTCCATTTCATTCCGGTTGAAAAACCTCCGCCACCTCGACCTCGTAATCCTGAATCAATCATTTTTTGAATAATTTCGGTTTGAGGAATTTTCATATCTGCAATCATTCTTAGAGCCTTATAACCACCACGAGCCTCATACTCTTCAACTTTTTCGGGGTCAATCATTCCGCAATTACGAAGTGCAATTTTTACTTGTCCTTCAAAAAAGTTTTTATCAGGTGTTTCAAATAAATCAGACTTTACAACAAGTTCTTTAATTGGTTCGCCATTTTTAACATGATATTCAATTAAATCAACTGCTTTATTTTCGTCAATATTTCCATATAAATATGAACCGTCTTCGTCAATTATTTCGACCAAAGGTTCACGAAAACACATTCCAATGCAACTTGTTTTTTTCAAATCAAAGTTTAACTTATCAAGCGTTTTCAATGCCAATATTTTATCGTAAACTTTGTTAGCTCCGGCAGCTATTCCGCAACTTCCAAGACCGACAATTACTTGTATATTTTTCATACTAAGGTATTTTCAGTTTATTTTAAAAACGAACCAGAGGTTCGTGTTACTGTAATTAATTATTTTCTTTTAATCTTATTTCTTTAATAACTTTTACTGATTGTGTACTGGTTAATTTTCCATAAGTATTATCGCCAATCATCATTACAGGAGCTAATGAGCAACAGCCCAGACATGCAACCGACTCTAGTGTGAAAAGTCCATCTTCGGTTGTTCCGCCATCATTAACTTTCAACGCTTCTTTTAATGAATCGGTTATAGAGCCTGCATTTTGAACATGACAAGCTGTTCCATGACAAACTTTAATTACATGTTTTCCTACAGGATTAAGTCTGAATTGAGAATAAAATGTAGCAACTCCGTACATATCGCTGATTTTGAGACCAGTTTCGTTAGCAATTTTTTCAAAAGCTGCTTTTGGAATATATCCAAACATTGTTTGTGTTCCTTGCAATAAAGGAATTATATTTCCTTTTTTATTTTTATATTTTTCAATCAATGGATTTAATAAATCGAGGTTGACATCAGCATTTGCAATTGCCTCATTTTCTTTACTTAATAAACGCTTAATTCGCATATTTATCAATTGTTTTTTATAAATTTTAACCGTAAAAATAAGGAATAATAAAATAGTAAATTGTCTGAAATATGTTTTATAAAACATAAATAAACTTTACCTTTGAAAGAAATGTTATACAATTATTTTTAATTAATTGTTATTCAATGAGATTGTTTATTTTAATAATTTTTCATTTTTTATTAAATTCTGATTATTCTTTTTCTCAATTAAATTATGAAAATAATAAACGACTTGAAGCAAATAATAATAAAAACTTTTCATTACTAATTGGTTCAGCATTCGTATTAAACAATAATTCAGATGTTAAGAATAACGGAATTGCAATTGAAACAAGTTATTTGAAATTTGTTGATAAAAATCAAGGAATTGGGTTTAAAGTTCATTTTAATTACTTTAATAGTAAAAACATACTGCGAAATTCGTATCCAAAAAATGAGTTAATAATTAAATTTGCTAGCCCTGTATATTGTATAAGATTTTACTCAGATAATAAATCATATTTTCATATTTTTCATTCTTTAGGTTTATTAAGCTATAGTATGTATTATTTTAGAAGTTTTGATACACAAATAATTAGCACATTGCACAGAGGAAATACAATAGGCTTTTTATTTGGCTGGGGAGGAGTTATTTACTGTAAAAATAACTTATTAATACCTGTAAACATTTCTATTTTAAATGGAAAATTGAAAAACATTATGAGTCATTCATATTTTCCAAGTAAAGAAAAAAAATCATTAACACTAGTTGAATTATCTGTAGGAATTATGTTAAATGATTAAAAATAAATGATTTACAAAAAACAATTACTAACTTTTTTTATTATTGATACTTTGTTTTGCTTAAAGTAATTCAAATTTGAAATCAATTTTTTTTGCATTTTGCATAAAAAAAAGTCTTTGTAAAATAACAAAGACTTTTTTTTTGTGATCTCGCTGGGATTCGAACCCAGGACCCCTACATTAAAAGTGTAATGCTCTACCAGCTGAGCTACGAAATCTCCTTTTTTAAATCGAAGTGCAAAGATAAAAGCATAATTTTATTTTACAAATTAAGACTTACATTTTTTTTAATATTTTTATCAATTAATACTTACCAGTCTGAATACGTGCATATTTCAAATAACATTTTATTTATTGACAATCATTTTTTGAGTAATTTAAAAAATTGAACTAGGTTTGCATAAACAAGTTTAATGATGTTTAAAGATAAAGTTATAATTATTACAGGAGCCTCTTCTGGTATTGGATTAGCTACTGCATACCGCTTTGCAGAATTAAAAGCAAAGTTGGTTTTAGCTGCACGAAACATTGAAACGCTAAAAAGTATCGAATCGGAATTAACCGCAAAAGGAGTTCAAGTTATTTCGGTTAAAACTGATGTTTCTATTCAACAAGATTGCGAAAATCTTATTAATAAAACAGTTGAGAAATTTGGCGGAATAGATGTTCTTATAAATAATGCAGGAATTTCAATGAGAGCATTATTTGCAGACTTAGATTTGGAAGTTCTCAGAAGATTAATGGATATAAACTTCTGGGGAACAGTTTATTGCACAAAATACGCTTTGCCTTATTTATTAAAATCGAAAGGTAGCGTTGTTGGAGTTTCTTCAATTGCAGGTATTAAAGGTTTACCAGCACGTACAGGCTATTCAGCATCAAAATTTGCAATGAATGGCTTTATGGAAACCTTAAGAATCGAAAATTTAAAAACTGGTTTACACGTTTTAGTTGCTGCACCTGGATTTACAGCTTCTAATATACGCAAAACAGCTTTAGCTGCCGATGGCTCAATGCAAGGTGAAACTCCTCGTGACGAAGATAAAATGATGACTGCCCAAGAAGTTGCAGTTCATTTATCAAATGCAATTTTAAAACGAAAAAGAACTTTAGTTTTAACTTCTCAAGGAAAATTAACAGTTTTGCTAGATAAGTTTTTTCCAAAATTTATGGACAAAATGGTTTATAATCACATGGCTAAAGAACCCGACTCTCCGTTAAAATAGTAGTTAGAAGATAGAAAATAGAAAATATAAGATTGTTTCATTGTTAAATTGCTAAATTGTTGACTTGAACACATGATACAATTATGAACATTTAACATTAAACACAAAATAAAAAAATTACTAACAAAATGAAAGTGAGAAAGTGAGTGAAAAGCGTAGCTAACGTCAAACCCAATTTAATGTAATATTTAATATTTAAAATAAACCTTTGAGTCTTCCGATAAATCGAAACAAGTCCTGCGACTTAGCGGTAAAAACTGCGTAGCCAACTTCAACCGAGCTTGCGAACTCAACGAAGTTAAACTTCAAACATTAAACACTAAAAATATGTACACTTTCGAGACAAAAACTAGAGTTACTTATCAAGATACCGACCGCATGGGATATAGTTATTATGGGAACTATCCTACTTATTATGAAATTGGTAGAACAGAATTATTCAGAAGTTTAGGAATGCCATATAAGTTTTTTGAAGATAATGGAATTATGATGCCTGTTTTATCTATGAGTGTTAAATACATAAAACCAGCTTATTACGACGATATTCTTACAATTAAAACATATTTAAAAGAATTACCATCTGCTCGAATAAAATTTGATTACGAAATATTTAATACCGACGGAAAACTAATTAACATTGGCGATACTGTATTAGTTTTTGTTGATGGCACTACAAAAAAACCAATAAGAGCTCCAGAAATATTAATTAATGAAATTGAAAAGTATTTTATTTAAGGCTAAATGCAACAGAATACACGAATTAACACAGATTTACAACCAAATGTTTTTCTTTAAATTATATAATAATTTGTGAAACAAATCTGCGAAAATTTGTGCAATCAGTGGCAAAAAAAAATCAAATAACAAAATAAAATAATTATGAAAATTTATATAATCATATTTGTCTTGATTTCAAATATAGTTGTAAGTCAGAATTTTAACTATGAATCAAAGTTAACACAGTCAACCGAAAATTCATTTTACAAAATTGTTTTAAATCCTAATCTGGTTTCTAAACTTAAATCTGATTGTTCCGATTTAAGAATTTACGAATCTGAAAATATTGAAGTTCCGTATATTCTAAAAGTTGAAGTCCCTTTCAGCAATAATGTATTGTTTAAAGAATATGAAATTATTTCAAAAACTTACGATGAACATAAAGGAATTACAAGAATTGTGGTAAAAAATTCAAAGAAATTAAAAATCAATAATTTTTGCATAACTCTCAAAAATGCAGAAGTTTACAAATATCTCACACTCAACGGAAGCGATAATAATAAAGACTGGTACATAATTAAAAACGATTACTATTTTACTTCGATACGAAATTCTGACGAAACTTCTGAAGTCAGAATTTTAGATTTTCCATTAAGTGATTACGAGTATTTTGAAATTTCAATTTACGATTGTTTTAATGCTCCTCTCAATGTTTTAAATGTTGGCTATTACGATTTAGAAACTGAAAAAGGTCAATACCTGAATACCGAAAATCCAGTAATTTCACAAAAAGACAGTAGCGAAGTAAAAGAAAGCTACATAAAATTACATTTTTCGGAAAATCAATACATTGACAAAATTAATATAAAAATATCCTCAAAAAATTACTTTTACCGCAATGCCCGACTTTATAAAGTTGGACTTAGTGCTAAAAACACAGAAACATTGGATTTAATTAAAAATATTGATTTATGTTCGTGCAGTTATAACACTTTCTATTTAAACAACGAATCGGCAAATGATTTTCTTTTGATTATTCAAAACAACGATAACCAACCTATCAAAATTGATTCAATACATTGCTATCAATTAATTCACTCACTTTTGACTCCACTCGAAAAAGATAAAAGTTATGTATTGAAGTTTGGTGATAAAAGTTTGAAAATGCCAGTTTATGATTTAAAATATTTTCAGGACAGCATTACCAAAAATATTCCTGTGATTACTTCAGGCGACATTACCAAGTTTGAAAAAGCCGAAAAAGAAGTAATCTTTTATATGAAGCCAGTATTTCTATGGATAACCATTGGAATTGTAATGATAATACTTGGATTTATGTCTTTTAAAATGTTGCGAGAAATGAAAAATAGAAATGCTTAATTGTATAATTTTGCAATCAATTTCAAGCTACAAACCCTTCTTCTCCTTATCCAAAACCTTAAACTGTCTTACAATTTTATTTCCATTATCATCATAAATTGTCAGTACATGCAGACCTGACGAAGGAGAAACAGGCATTTTATGTACAGATTGTGTACTTCCGACATATTGCTCGTCGATATGCCAAAACAGAATTGCGTTTGGGTTGTTATGAGCAATTTCAAAAATGCAGCTTCCTCGTTTTCCATTAAAGTCAATTGGAATATAAATTTCAGATAAATTATCGGGATAAATTATTTCCATCGACTTTATATCATTGGAAATATTTCCAACACAATCTTCTCTAAATGGTGGCAATGATTTATACGATGAGTTATTTTGTTTATAATAATATTCCATTGCCGGAGGCAAAATAAACCATGAAATATGTTTCATATTAAAAGTTGATTCGCATTGATCTGAAACTCTGTATTTTTCAGCCAAATCGGTATGAATTATTTTATGAAACGGACATTTTGAAAAGTTTATTGAAGATAGTGGCAACCAAACACTATCGCATACATCACAATTTTCTGAACACAAATAACCGCTTGTATTACATACAGGTAGCTTTAGCATATCGTCGTAAGGCTGGTAAAACCAACTATCGGAAACAGGAAGAAAATTAAAAATCTCAAATAATACCGGTGCAGCAGTTTTCAAACCTGTCAATTCTGGACGACCTTCGCCGTCAGCATTACCAACCCACACTCCTACTGTATAATCTTTAGTTAAACCAACTGCCCAGCCATCACGAAATCCAAAACTTGTTCCAGTTTTCCATGCAATTTTTTCTTTTGAACTAAACATTTCCCAATTGCTTTCATCCTCAGGGCGTTCAACGTCAACCATTGCATTAAATGTATGCCATATTGCAGATGCCGATAAAATTGAACTTTTTTCAAGTTCACTATCTTTTACTATTTTCTTTTCATTTTTAAATATGTAAGGCTGGTGATAATCAGATGGATTATACAATGAGTTATTATTACTAAAGTGATTCAGCAAACGCGAAATTGATGAATATGCACCAGTAATTTCAAATAACTTAGCCTCTGCCCCACCCAAAATTAACGAAAGTCCGTAATAATCAGAATTTTTATCAATCGTTGTCAATCCTATTTTCCGCAAAATATAAATAAATTTCTCAATTCCATATTGTTGCAACATCTTAACTGCCGGAACATTAAGCGAACGAGCAATTGCTTTTGATGCTGGAACTGCACCATCGTAACCACGACTAAAATTTTTAGGAGAATAACCCTTAATTTGTACAGGAATATCGGTTACAAGAGAGTTTGGTAAAATATCACCGTTTGTTAACATTGAGGCATACAAAAATGGTTTTAGAATACTTCCAGAACTTCGGTTTGCCATTATAATGTCAACTTTTTCGCCAATATTATTTTTAATATTATTTGTCGAATTTCCAATATATGCAAGCACGTTTCCTGTCTCATTTTCAATAACTAAAGCTGCAATATTATTTATACTATTTGTCGAATAATATTTACTAAAGCTATTTGTAATTTCTGTAACTTTCTTCTGATATTCAGTATTTATTGTTGTGTTAAAAACCGACAATTGACTTTTTCTATTGTATTGATTATAAACACGATTAAGTAAGTGTGGAGCATCTTGCGGAAAAGGCATAGGCTTATCGGGAATTGTCTCCATAATAGAAAGTTCGAAAGTTGACGAGTCTATAACTTTAGTTTCCAATAATTTCTTTAATAAACGATTTCGCTTTTTTAAAAGATTATCTCTGTTTCTACCTGGATGAATCAATGCTGGACTATTTGGTAAAACCGCAAGCATAGCCGATTCTGCCCAACTTAAATTTTCGGGTTTACGACCAAAATACCGCCACGAAGCCGCATCTAATCCCACTATATTTCCACCAAAAGGTGCATTTGATGAATACAACGACAAAATTTCTTGCTTTGAGTAACTTGCTTCTAATCTGCTTGCAAGAATTATTTCAATTATTTTTTCAAACAATGTTCTATCGCTATTTCCTCTCGACAGCCTAATCACCTGCATAGTAATTGTACTTCCGCCACTTACTACCGACATGCTTTTAAAATTTGAATAAACAGCTCTTAAAATTGAATAAAAATCAACTCCATTGTGATAAAAAAAACGTTTATCCTCAAATGCAATTAAAGATTGTATGTATTTATATGGAATTGTATCGTTGTGTGGAAATCGCCATTGCTGATCATCTGCAATATGTGCCCCTAATAAATTGTTTTTGTTATCATTAATTACAATGCAAACAGGTTTATGAAATAATGGATTTTCAATACTATAATAGTAACCAACTATAATAACAGAAACAATTAAAAAGAATAAAACTTTGAGAGATTTAAGTTGCACAAAAATGATAATGGAAAATATGATTAATGAGCAAACACTGGAAAAGTAAACATAGTGCTAGACTTAAATGCTTTACCATTCATAACTTTAGGAGCAAATTTTAAAGGCAAAATTAACTTTTTAAGACTATCTTCAACTCCATAACCAACATTATTCATAAACATAAAATTACTTATTGTACTATCGACATCAACATCAAACGAAAACATTAATTTGCCTTTAATTTCGTCAAGTTTTGCTTCAGGAGAATATTTCAATGAATGATTCAAGTACATAAAAAACTCTGTATCGCCTTTTGGATAGTGTGCAACTTGCTCTGTTACTATTTCCATATTTGCCTGACTGAAAGCATTTAATGATATTGCACAAAAAATAATAAAAATTAATTTTTTCATATTCTGATTTTTTATAAATGCTAAATTATAAAATAAATCATTTAAAATCAATTTTTTATATTAAATATTCTATCTTAAAGGTAAAAGTAATTCTGTTTAATCTTTATTATTAGTATGATTACCTATTTGCTGTTAATGAACAAATAATTATATTCGAGTTTTAATATAATGGCAAATTTACTATTAACAGAAACTTGCGTACGCTCATGCCCCTATTGTTTTGCTAAAAAGCACATGGCAGATTCGGCTAGCGACAATATTTTAAGTTGGGAAAATCTTATTTATGTTGCTGATTTTCTTGAATCATCAGGTGATAAACATATAGCACTCTTAGGTGGCGAGCCTAGTTTGCATCCAAATTTCATCGAATTTATTATTTATTTATTGGAAAGAAATTTTCATGTTAATATCTTCACTAGCGGAATAATGTCTGAAGAAAAGCTAATGGAATCAACAAAAGTTTTATCAGGAATCAATCCCGAAAGACTTTCATTTGTTTGCAATTTGAATAATCCTAAAACTAGCAATTTTTCAGAAGTAGAAAGTGTAAAGCGTTTTTTGAAAGCACTCGGACATCTTACATCTCCTGGTTTTAATATTTATAAACCCGATTTTGATTTAGACTTTATATTCCAGTATATCAACCAATTTGGATTAAAAAAACACCTCCGACTTGGATTAGCACATCCTATTCCAGGTAAGAAAAATAAATATGTAGCAATTGATGAAATGCAAAAAATGGCTAATAGACTTTTAGAGTTTAACGAACATTTTGCACGTTTTCATGTTACTTGTGGGCTTGATTGTGGTTTTCCAATGTGTGTTTTCACCAATGAGCAATTAGGATCTTTATATAAAATTAGTAGTGGACATTTGAAATTTGGCTGCGGTCCAGCAGTTGATATTGGAACAGATATGTCTATATGGTGCTGTTTTCCATTATCAGATTTTCATAAAAAAACAATCTTCGACTTCGATAATATGCATGAAGTTGTACAGTTTTATGAAGAAAAACAGCGACTTGTAAGAGGCGAAGTATCTGGATTATTTGAAGAATGCGACAATTGCATTCATGCAAATGATAGATTATGTAGCGGAGGTTGTGTTGCACACCAACTTTCATGGTTCAAAGATGAAGCAATGGTAAGAATGGAGGGCATTTATTATGAATGACATTAGATTAGTTTGTAATTTTAATATTGACCTTATAAATAATTTTCAAGGCAAAGCAATTGTTATTAAAACTAACAATATTGACGAAATACAACACATTAATCATGTTGTAAATAAAGAAAATAAACTTCATTGTATTGTTGTTAACCATAATGGAGCTTTAAGTACATTGCCTGTTACCGATAACTGGGAAGGAATTCCAATTCATATTTTTGCAACCCGATTCGGAAATTTTATGCAATTTATTGAGCAAAAACATATTTATCATAAACTAAGTATTAGAGTTTTTTTATCTGCAGAAATTGAAACAAATTATAGAGATTTACAAATATTGTCTTCTTTTGGAATCGACTGTGGATTATATTTTCCGAATAAATCAATAAATTGGGAAAAGCTTAACGACCTAATGTATTACTCAGCATACGGTAAAGTTCAACATGCCAGCATAGAACCTTTTGATTTTGTAATTAAAAAATTTGAATACAACACTCCTATTGATTTTTCTAATGTATATTTCGAAAATCCACATCAATATCTGCATATTTCAGATGAAGGGAAAGTAGCCTTATCTGGCTTAGATTTACATAATTGCAAATTTATTACTGAAAATATAAATGATTTAGAAAATATTCATCAAAGTTCAGAATACAAAAATGTGCTAAATAATTGGCAAAATTTCTTTACTAAACTTGAGGATTGTTCTTGTTGTCCATCGTGGAGAATTTGCTTAGGAAAATTCAATCACATAAGCGATAAAACAAATACTTGCCAGCCATTTTTTAACGATTTAATGGATGCAGCAGAGCTATTTCATGAAAATAAATCAAAATTCAAAACTAGGGAGTTATGCCAACCATAATATTCAAACCCACAGAGAGTTGCAACTCCAATTGTGCATATTGTGATGTTGTGGCAAGGAAAGCTCCAAAGACGATGTCGCTCGAATTACTTGAAACGACTTTCATTAAAATTAATGAATATCTACTTGAAAACAATAAAGAAAAACTAACTCTAATATGGCACGGTGGTGAGCCACTACTGCTTGGAATTGACTACTTTAAAACTGCACTACGATTTATTAATGAACATTGTAAAGAAACCAAACATCTGTTAGAACACGCAATTCAGTCAAACCTTACTCTTATGAAGCAAGAGTTTATTGACATTTTTCGAGAAATGGGTATTACGCATATTGGTACTAGTTTCGAACCCATTGCAAATATTCGTGGTCCAGGAAAAGAAATAAACTCTAAAGTATATAACAAGAAATTTTTTGAAGGAATTAATATTCTGAAAGATAATGATTTTGGATGGGGGTTTATATACGTTGTTACTAAAAAGGCTCTTTCAAGACCACTTGATATATTTTATTTTTTAAGCAATCTGAAACTTTCAGGAGGATTTATGATGAATCCTGTTTTGATTTATGGAAAAGATGAAAACGATATTTCAATTACTCCAAAGGAATATGTTGATTTTATTGGAGAAATATTTCCCGTATGGTTGAAAAACAAAAAGCGATATCCAGATGTAGATCCTTTTAAAACAATAATGAAAAATATTGAAGAAGAAGGAGAATCTTTAGGTTGTGTCGATTCCGGAAATTGTGCATACGGTCATTTATATATTGGGCCATCAGGAGAAACTTCACAATGTGGAAGATCCGAAGATTGGGGAATAATAAACTATGGAAATATTAATGACAGATCATTAAAAGAAATTTTTGAAGATCCACGAAGAGAAGAATTATTAATTCGCACGAATTACCTTCTTGAAAATGATTGTGCAGGTTGCAGATTTTGGAAAATTTGTCATGGAGGATGTCCACTCGATGCGTATTCTCCAGAAAAAGAAGGCTTAATGCGAAAAACTGCTTGGTGTGATGTTAGAAAATTATTTATGGAAAAATATTTTGAGCCAATTACAGGCATAAAATTTAACAAATGAAAAATTCGCAACCAAAAATAAGGACACATAAGGGAATGATTATGAAGAAAAGACTAGCCACAGATTGCACAAATTTTACTCATAAATCGCATATTTTTAAAGGCATTCGTGAGTCGCTTCGCTATGTTCACAGATTTGAAACAAC
>Ga0154347_1252_pt1 | contig 13214 bp, 11 predicted proteins | sample RifGroA2_FD_115875 | JGI IMG/M metagenome (GOLD analysis project Ga0154347, IMG submission 115875) | Bacteroidetes bacterium GWA2_31_9
CCCTAAAGGGATTTAAATTATAGGGTATGATATTTTCTACCAATATTACTCCCGAAGTAAATTCGGGATTTGTTTTAAATTATTGTATATCTTTAATATTCAGCATTATAGTATAAATTTAATTATTAAGTTAACGCCCATGCGAAGTAAATTAGGGACGAGCTGTACCGATTCATCGGTAAGCTGTGAGAACGCTTCGCTTAGTTCTGACTCAAACTTTTGACTTTATAGACAGACACTTTATTCAAATTTACATTTACGTTTATAAAAATTATAAAATCACACATTTTGTGTCACACATTTTGTGTGATTTATTTTTTTTACATATATTTGCTTTATGGAAAAGGAATTTAACCCATTTATAGTTTCCGGTTACAAAGGACAACAATATTTTTGTGATAGAGAATTTGAATCTTCTATCTTAAAAAAAAATCTTGAAAACAATATCAATACAACTTTATTTGCTATTAGAAGAATAGGAAAAACCGGATTAATACATTATGTATTTGATAGCTATAAAAACAACTCTAAAATTAAATGCATTTATGTTGATATTTTAAGCAGTTATAATCTAAAAGATTTTACAAACCTATTAGCAACAGTTATTTACAATAATTTTCAAGAAGATAATAGTATCGGTAAAAAAATTATTAATGCAATTAAATCGCTTAGTCCAATAATTAGTTTCGATAATCTAACAGGTAACCCTGAATTAAGTTTCAAACTGAATGATACAAAACAATATGAAAGTACAATATATCAACTTTTTTCTTTTTTAGAATCCCAAAATAAAAAAATTTTTGTAGCAATTGATGAATTTCAACAAATATTAGAATATGCTGAAAAAAATACCGAAGCATTATTACGAACATATATACAAACATTAAAAAATACTCAATTTATTTTCTGTGGAAGTAATCAAAAAATGATGCATGAAATTTTTAACAATGCAAAACGTCCTTTTTTTGCAAGTTGTAGCAATTTACATTTAGATTATATAAAAACTGAAAAGTATTTTGAATTTATAAATCAAATTTTTTCTCAAAATAAAAGAAAAATAAATAAGCAAAGCATTGATTTTATTATAGAATTCACAGGTTGTCATACATTTTATACTCAATTTTTTTGCAATTATTTATATTCATCAGGTATTAAAAATATTGATTTTACTGATGTTCAAAATATTGCATTAGAAATTTTAAAATTAAACGAAAATACATTTTTTCAGTATCGTAATTTATTGACATCAGCACAATGGCAATTATTACAAGCTATTTCTAAAGAAGAAAAACTTTATAAAGCACATTCAAAGTTATTTATAAATAAATATAAACTTGGAACATCATCAATGATTTCTAGAGGAATAGAAGCCTTGCTTGAAAAAGAATTAATTTTTTATAATACTTCTGTTGAGAATCCTTACTACGAAACTTATGATAAATTTTTAATGAGATGGATGCAATATAAATAAATCTCACATTTTGTGTGATTTCTTAATAATGTATCAAAACTATCAGATATTCAATTATTTGAATTTATTGTAAATTCAATTTTTCGATGATTTTCTGTGCAACATTATCGCCATCAATTGCAGAAGAAACTATGCCTCCAGCATATCCTGCACCTTCGCCACAAGGATATAATCCATTTATTTCTATATGTTCATAGCTTTCTTTATTTCGTGGAATTCTGATAGCTGAAGATGTTCTTGATTCAACTCCCACAATTATTGCTTCGTTGGTTAAATAGCCCCTCATTTTTTTATCAAAAGCTAAAAACGCTTGTTTTAAATTCGATGAAATAATTTCTGGAAGCCAAAAATGAATTGGAGATGAAACAACTCCCGGAATATAGGAATTTTCGGGCAAATCAGTCGATAATTTCCCTTTCATAAAATCTGTAAGTCGTTGTGCTGGAGCAACAAATCGTTTTCCTCCATTAACAAAGGCAATCTTTTCAACTTCATTTTGATATTTTAATCCACTAAAAGAATCTGTACTTTCAAAATCAGTTAATTTCAGTTCTACAACAATTCCTGAATTTGCATAAGGAGTATTACGTGAAGCTGGCGACATTCCATTAACAACCATCTCGTCAGATTCGGTAGAGGCTGGAACAATAAAACCTCCCGGACACATACAAAATGAATAAGTTCCACGATTATTATAATTATTTACTAACGAATAAATTGCATTTGGCAAATAATCAGGATTATAATTTTTACCATATTGTATTTCATTAATAAGCTCTTGTGGATGCTCAATTCTAATTCCTAAAGCAAATGGTTTTGCTTCAATTTTAATATTTCGTTTGTAAAGCAATTCGTATATATCTCTTGCTGAGTGACCTGTAGCAAGAATAATATTGTCAGCAATAAACTCATTTGTGTCATTAACAGTAACACTTTGTATTTTATTATTTTTTAAAATAAAGTTTGTCACTTTAGAGTCGAAATGAATCTCTCCTCCATTATTTAAAATTGTTGTTCTAATATTCTCAATAATTTTTGGCAATTTATCAGAGCCAATATGAGGATGCGACTCATATAATATTTCATTTTTTGCTCCATGCGTTGTAAAAATCTTTAATATTTTACCTACATCTCCTCTTTTGCTAGAGCGAGTGTATAATTTCCCATCAGAAAAAGTTCCTGCCCCACCCTCTCCAAAACAATAATTTGAATCTTTATTTAATCCTACATTTCTGTTTAGTAATGCAATATCTTTTTTGCGATTATGAACATCTTTTCCTCTTTCAAGGATTATTGGTTTAATTCCATCTTCGAGAAGTCTTAATGCTGCAAACAAACCAGCCGGACCTGCTCCAATTATCAGAACGCTTTTATTTCCAGCATTTTTGTAAACTAATTTTTCCTGATTTGGAATAGATTCGGTATCGGTGTAAACGTTTATTCTGACTTGAAAATTTACTTTTCCATTTCGGGCATCAAGCGATTTTTTAACTAAATCGAATTTTAAAATAGCTTCTTCATCAATGCCTAATTTTTTAGCCAAAAGCCTTTTAATTATTTTAAAATCAGAAACTTCTTTTGGTGAAAGAATAATATCGGTTGTTAGTGTGCTCAAGTGTTTAATAGTTTATAGGTTGATAAGTTTATAGGTTTAATAGTTTTACGGATTACAAATCCTTATAGTAGAAACTTCGGGATTGCAAATCCCGAAGAGCAAAGTTTTATTATTCGAAATGAAAAGATAAAATAATCATTTTGGAATTCATTCTTTGAATTGCTCTAGTATATTGGGTATTATCCGTTTTTAAAATATTTTTTATCCCAACAGCAAATTTAAGCTCTGTTGAGAATTTAAAATATGGTAAATAATAATCAATTCCGAATCCAATTTCATAGTAAAAATCAGAACGATTAAGCCTAATCTTTGGTTTTTCTTCTTCTTTAATTTCTTTTTGAGCAGCTAAGTCAAATTTATAACTTCCGCCCATTAATAAATATGGTCTATAATCGTTTATTCGTTGGGCTCTGTATTTGAATACTAATGGAAAATCTAAAAATGTTGACTCAATTTTCATTACTTTAGTAGTGAAAGACGAATCTTTTAATACAAGATACTCCATATTTCGTTGACCAAAAATAAGACCCGGTAAAAATCGTAAATTCCAATGTTGATTAATCTTTAAGTCAGAAACAATGCCAAGGTTAAACCCCATCATTGGCTGGTTTTCAACAGAATATACTGAATCTAATAAAAAAAAGTCTCCAGAATTTTTTATAGTAAAATCCATTCTGTTTAAACCTAAAGTAAATCCAAAATGAATTTGTTGATTATCGTAGCGTGGAAAATTTATTGGTCTAGTATATTGAGCATTAGCAAAAATGCTAAAACAAAGAAATAATATGATTATAAACTTTTTCAATTACTATTTTATGGTGTTTTAATAACTAAAAAAGGTCAAATTTAGTATTTTAACAGGAATTTTTTATTTAATGCCAATATAAATACATGCAACACCATTAGTTAATTCAATAAATCTACAATTACTGAATCCAGCCTTGTTCATATGAGTTAAGAAATCTTGCCTTCCGGGAAATGCTTCTACAGAATCGGGAAGGTAATTATAAGCATATTTGCTTCCTGTTATCATTTTTCCAAAAAATGGGAGAATATTTTTAAAATAAAAATTGTAAATCCCTTTAAATACAGGACTATTTGAGTTTGTAAATTCAAGAACAATAAATGGAGAGTCTTTGGTTAAAACTCTATGAATTTCTGAAAGTCCTTTATCTATATTTTCAAAATTTCTAACACCGAAAGCCACAGTAGCAGCATCAAAAGAATTATCTTCAAATGGCAAATTTTCGCTATCGGCATATTTTAAGGTAATTAAACTATCAAGCTCTAAATTTGATAATTTTTTGCGTCCTACTTTAAGCATTTCTTCCGAATTATCGATTCCTGTAATGCTTTTGGGCTTTAATGATGAAACTGCAATTGCTACATCGGCTGTACCTGTTGCAACATCAAGTATATTTTGTGGTTTGAATTTAGAAAGTTCCTTAACTAAACGTGTTCGCCAACTTTTATGTATTCCTAATGAAAGGATATGATTTGCCTTATCGTAATTTGGGGCAATTTCGTTAAACATGTTTGAAACAAATTCCTTTTTTCCTGAGTTTTCAATTTGCATTATTTTGTTTAAAATTATTTTGCCACTAAGACACAAAGGCACAAAGCTTTTTCTTTGTACCACTATACCCTTATAACTTTTTATCCTTTTTACTTCTAACTTCTTATTCGTGCATGTAATTATCAAGTACAGAATCATATACTTTTTTGGCATCGCCAACAAATCCGAATGAAACATCATCAATTCTGATTTCGCCTTTTGTAACATGACCTAATGCTGAAAATGGAAAATTATGGTCGAGCATATGATCAATAAATGCAGTTTCTCTATGTGGAGTAACGGTTACAACTATTCTGCCCTGACTTTCGCCAAATAAAAATGAATCTAAACGAACTTCTGCATCGGTTGTTAAATCAAAACCTAATCCTTTAGGAAAAGAGCTTTCCATTAATGTTATAAATAATCCTCCTTCTGATACATCGTGAGCCGAATAAATCATATTTCTCTTAATCAACACTTTAACTGTTTCATGTAATTTATATTCAAATTCCATATCGAACCAAGGTGCAGGCGATTTTGTAATATTATGAACTGTTTTCAAGTATTCAGAAGATGAAATATCATTTTTCGATTCGCCTAATAAAAATATCATATCGCCTTTATTTTTAAAAGCCAATGTCATTTGATGATTTTTATCTTCCAATAAACCTAACATTCCTATCGTAGGAGTTGGATAAATTGGTTCAATAGTTTTTCCTATGCTTGTTTGATTGTAAAAGCTAACATTTCCGCCTGTAACCGGTGTTTTGAATTTTTCGCAAGCCTTTCCCATTCCTTTTATTGCTCCTTCAAACTGCCAATAAACTTCTGGGTTATACGGATTTCCAAAATTTAAACAATTTGTAATTGCAAGTGGTGTTCCACCCGAACAAACTATATTTCGAGCAGCTTCGGCAACAGCAATTGCAGTTCCTATTTCGGGGTCGGCATGTACGTATCTTGAGTTACAATCAACGGTTAATGCAAGAGCTTTATTTGTACCTTTTAAGTTTACAATTCCTGCATCAGATGGGAAGTTTGTTGACATATTATTTGTGCCTACCATTGTATCGTATTGTTCTGCAACCCATTTTTTTGAAGCAATATTTGGACTTTTAAGCATTGTCCAGCAAACTTCATTTATGTTAGTTGGCTCTGGAACGCTATCAATATTAAATTTTTTATATTCTTTATAATAAGCAGGTTCTTTTGATTCGCGTGTATAAACAGGAGCTCCTCCTCCTAAAACCAATGTAGAAGCAGGAACTTTTGCAACTATTTCGTTGTTTAAATAAAATTCTAAATCGTTGCCTGCAGTAACTTCGCCAATAATTTCACAATGTAAATCCCATTTATCAAATATTTGCTCAACAATTTTTTCTTGTCCTTTATGAACCACAACAAGCATACGCTCTTGCGACTCAGAAAGTAATATTTCAAATGGCTCCATATTTTGCTGACGTAGAGGAACTTTATCAAGATATATTTTCATTCCATGTTCGCCTTTTGCCGACATTTCTGAAGTTGAACAAATAATTCCGGCTGCTCCCATATCTTGCATTCCTACAATTGCTCCTGTTTTTGCTAATTCAAGCGAAGCTTCTAATAAAAGTTTTTCTTGAAATGGGTCGCCAACTTGAACTGAAGGAATATCGTCGGCTGAATTTTCGTGCAAATCGGCAGATGCGAATGTTGCTCCGTGAATCCCATCTTTACCAGTAGAAGAACCAACAATATAAACAGGATTTCCAACTCCCTTTGAAATTGCTGAAATCATTTCGCCTTTTTTCAATATTCCTACCGACATTGCATTTACCAATGGATTAGCACTATAACACTCGTCGAAATAAACTTCTCCAGCAACAACAGGAATTCCAAAAGCATTTCCATAATTTCCAATTCCTTTTACAATGCCTTTAAGTAGCCATTTTGTTTTATCTGTTTCTATTTTACCAAATCGTAATGAATTAAGTTGAGCAATCGGACGAGCTCCCATTGTAAAAATATCACGATTTATTCCTCCAACGCCTGTTGCTGCACCTTGATAAGGCTCAACTGCCGATGGATGATTGTGTGATTCTATTTTAAATGCACAAGCCAAACCGTCTCCTAAATCTACTAATCCAGCGTTTTCTTCGCCAGCTTCAACAAGCAATTGAGCTCCTTTACGAGGTAAAGTCTTTAATAATCTTATAGAATTTTTATATGATGCGTGCTCCGACCACATTACTGAATAAATACTCAATTCTGTATAGTTTGGTTCTCTACCTAATATTTCTTTAATTTTTGCAAATTCTTCAGGTAAAATTCCCAATTTTGCTACGACTTCTGGAGTTACTTCAATCTTTTTCATATCTATAATTTTAACTTAGCAAACCTACTTGAAATTTTTGAAAAACTGAAATCTTATTTGTATTAATGCTTTGAAAATTATATTTCAAGAATAATTGAAATTAAAAAAGAATAAGTTTGATATGATACTTTCAAAAAAAAACTGTTATCCCTCTAATTTTTATAAGAAAAAGTCTAATTTTGTCTAACTTAGATAGAAGTTGTATCTAGGAAATAATGAGAAAAATTAAATGAATATAAAATCGCTTAAAATAAAAAACTTCAAATGCTTTAAAGAAGCTGATATTGATTTTAGAAAAATAACATTATTGACTGGTGCAAACAGTAGCGGAAAAAGTTCATTAATTTCTGTTTTGTTATCAATTTTCCAAACAGATGAATTTCCATTTTATTTATCACCAAATGGATTTCTTATTAATTTAGGAAATTATCGTAATATGGTTAATGGTTATGATATTTCTAAAAATATTGAATTAAATATTAAAATAGAAATAGAAAATCCACACAATTGGAATTTTTCTACAATTTGGGAAAATAATAATATAAATGGATTACCATCACTTAATTCATTAGAATTTTCTGATAGTGGTTATCATTTTAATGCTAAAAAAATAAATAGTAAATATATTATCAAAGATGATAACGACAATTTGTATGATAACATTGAAGAAGTTGAAATTAATTTTGGTGAAAACTATTTATTTACATACAATAACGGTACAGCAGACTATCCAGACTTTTCAACTGTTAGAATCCAAGATCTATTTAATTTTATTAATTCATTTAGAACAAATCCACAGCGAAATTATTTACAAATTCCCAAAGCAGGTAAAATTCAGTCAAACGGTGCAGGTTTTGAAAATCAATTAATTGAATGGGAAGAAAGCAATTCTCCAAAAATACTTGAGCTGGTTAATATTTTAACCAAAATAGGTTTATTAGTTGATATAAAAACCAATAAAATTGGTGATGGAATGTTTGATATTAAGATACAAACCAAAGAAAACGGTTTATTGTCATCATTAGCCGATGTTGGTTATGGTGTTAGTAAATTACTTCCAATAATTGTTGCCGATTTGCAACTTCCAGATAATTCATTACTTGCAATATCGGAACCAGAATTAGATTTGCATCCGAGCATTCAAGCTAATTTTGCTAATTACATTTTTGAACAAACCAAAAAAGGTAAACAATATATTATTGAAACACATAGCGAATATATTATTAATCGACTACGATTGTTAATAGCTAAAAACGAATTAAAAGAAAACGAAGTTAAAACCTATTTTTTTAGTAACGATGGAAGAAGTACAAAAACCTATTCAATCAACTTAAAAAAAGATGGTAGAATAGAAAATGCACCTAAAGATTTTTTCGATACTTACGAAATTGATATAATGGATATTGCAATGCTGGGATAAATGTATGAAAAAGGACATTTTTATTGATAACAATATTGCAAAGAATTTTTCGTCACCAGTTGATAATGAATATAAAAAATTAATTAAATGGTTAACACATTATGATGATGAAAAACCTCAGAAAAATGCACACATTGTTGTATCGCAAAAGTTGATAAATGAATATTCTCGTTCCTCTGTAAATGCAAAATCACTAACAAATATTACTGTCATACTTTCTATAATGCAAAAGCAAGGCAGAAGAATTTTTATTACTAATCAAAAGATAAAAGACTTTCAAAATAAGCACTTTACAAAATCCATTCTTAAAAAGTTAAAATCAAATATCGAAGATAGAGAACATATTCCTGTTGTTTTATTATCTGAAAGAAAATACGTTTTATCACTTGATGAAAATTTTACTTATGATTTACACCAATTTCCAAAGTTTATTGTACGAGTCGAAAAACGACCCGAAAACTTGCCATATAATTTATAAACTTTCATATTTAGTAAGAAGTTTTTTGTAAAACGTACCTTCTTGCAAGAAGTAAATTGAACCAATTTCAATATGAAAAAATACTGGATTCTTATCGTTCTATTTCTTATAGGGTTAATATTATCAGGTATTAATCCACACGATTATTTCACATGGTTTCTTGAAATATTTCCAGGAATAATTGGACTAATAGTTTTAACTTTTACTTTTAAGAAGTTTAGATTTACATATTTGACTTACTTTTTGATTTTAGTTCATTGCTATATTTTATTTGTAGGCGGACATTACACTTATGCAGAAGTTCCTTTGTTTGACTGGATTAAAGAAGTTTTTAATCAAAGTCGTAATAACTACGATAAAGTTGGACATTTTGCTCAAGGATTTGTTCCTGCATTGATAGTTAGAGAATTATTTGTCAGACATAAAATTGTCAAAACCGGAGTTTGGCTTTCTGTTCTTACAATCTGCACATGTACAACCCTGAGTGTATTATATGAGTTTTTAGAATGGTTTGTTGCAATAGCATCTGGTCAATCTGCTGAAGCATTTCTTGGAACTCAAGGCTATGTTTGGGATACACAATCGGATATGCTTTATGCCATGATTGGTGCAACATGCATGATTATTTTCTTTTCCAAAATTCAGAATAAGCAAATTGAAAAGATTACAAACAATAAATAAATTTAAAAAATAGACTTTCCCTATCTGTATAAACACAAATAAGTTGAATCTTCAGGAACTCTTAACTGAAATTTACTATTTGCCGGAACATTAAAACTTTCGAAAGCTTTAAATTCTTGCCAATCGCTACTATCTGGAAGCTTTACAATAAGCTTTCCTGATGTAACTGTCATAATTTCTTTGTTAGCTGTACCAAATTCGTATTCGCCTTTTGCCATAACACCAATTGTTGCAGGACCATCAGGCATAGTAAATGCTAAAGACTTAACATTACCATCGAAATATTCATTTACTTTAAACATATATTAAAATTTTTAAAAGTGTAACTAATATGAATAAGAAAACACAGTGTTTCTTTAGAAAAGTTCAAGAATGAGGCGAGCTTGTGGAGTGCTTAACGAAAATATTGAAGTTTTCTAAGAGACACTAACTATAATCTTTCTATAAAGTCAAGAGTTTGAATCATAATGTTCGAGTTCGAGGTTTCGATGAGCTGAAAATCAGGAGTGTACTGAAGTACATGACTGATTTGAAGATCGAGAATAACGATGAAATCGGACATTATGGACAAACTCTAACTATAATCTTTCTAATTCTACTGTAAAATGTCGCATTATTGGAGCTTCCCAATTAATTTTCAAACCACGTTTAATTTCGTTTCTGCGTTCATAAACATTTATTATTGACGCTGCAATATAATCCATGTGGTTTCTTGAATAAACCCGACGTGGAATTGCCAAACGAAGAAGTTCCAATTTTGGGTATCTATTTTCACGTGTAACAGGGTCACGATCAGCAAGCAAAGTTCCAATTTCAGTTCCTCTGACACCACCTTCTATAAAAAGTTCAACTCCTAAAATTTGAGCAGGAAATTCGCTTTGTGGAATATGAGGTAAAAATCTTTTTGAATCAATAAAAATTGCATGACCTCCAACAGGTTCCAAAATTGGAACTCCATGATCTAATAATTTTTTTCCTAAATATTCTATTTGACCAATTCTTGATTCAAGATATTCAAATTCAGTTCCTTCTCTAAGTCCCTGAGCCAATGCATTCATATCTCTTCCAGAAAGTCCTCCGTAAGTAATGTAGCCTTCATAAATTATATTAAATGTTGATGCCTGACGATAAATTTCCTTGTCACGCAAACCAATAAAACCACCCATATTAACAATTGCATCTTTTTTACTGCTCATTGTCATTCCATCTGCATAAGAAAACATTTCAGCTACAATTTCACGAATAGTTTTGTTTTCGTATCCTTTTTCACGAACTTTAATGAAATAGGCATTTTCGGCAAAACGTGCAGAATCAACTATAACTTTTACTCCATATTTTTTACACAATTCAGACACTTCTCTGATATTTTGCATTGAAACTGGCTGACCTCCAGACGTATTACAAGTAATTGTGATAATAACCATCGGGATTTTTTCGATTGGATTATTCTCGAACACATTTTGAAGTTTATTTAAGTCGATATTTCCTTTAAATGGGTGAATTAAGGTTGGATTAAAAGCCTCATCAATTGTACAATCTACTGCTTTTGCATGACGAAATTCGATATGTCCTTTTGTTGTATCGAAATGACTATTTCCAGGAATCAAGTCGCCGTTTTTAACTAATACCGAAAACAATACATTTTCGGCAGCTCTTCCTTGATGTGTCGGTAAAACATAATCAAAACCAAGTAATTCCTTGATTGTATTTTTCATCTTAAAAAATGAAGATGCCCCGGCATAACTTTCATCTCCGAGCATCATTTCTGACCATTGCTTGTCGCTCATTGCGCCAGTTCCTGAATCGGTAAGTAAATCAATAAAAACTTTATCGCTCGATAATTTGAACAAATTATATGTTGCTTCTTTAATCCACTGAATACGTTCATCTTTGGTTGATTTTCTGATTTGTTCAACCATTTTAATTTTGTAAGGTTCGGCAAAAGGTAATTCCATAATATAGAATCTAAATTGTTAATTAATAAAAAAAATATTGAATGATGGTAAACGAAAATGATTAATTAATTATCTCTTTTTTTGATGTTAAGATAATTCCTTAGAGCAAGGGTTGATAGTAATTCAACTTTAATCATTATTATAATTTTATGGAATACAAATTTAAGACTTAAATATATAATTGATACTCTGTTTGTCAAAAATCATAGAAAATTTTAGATTTAGAACTATCAAATATTTAATAATATATATATTTGTGTTAATGAAGTTATTAGGAATTGGATTAGCATTTATAGTATTTTTTCTAGCATCATGTAGAAAAGAAAACTGCTTTGATTGTTTTAAAGGAGTAGGGAAGCAAACAACTGAACAACGAAATTTAAACAATTTTCAAATTATTTCAATTTATGACCCTTTTCAGGTTTACCTTATTCAAGATACTTTAAACAAAATTGAATTAGAAGGTGGTGAAAATTTACTTGGTTTAATTTCATCAGATATAAATAATAATGAGTTAATTATTAAAAATAATAACAAATGTAACTGGTCAAGAAGCTACAAAAAAAGCATCATTACATTAAATATTCATTTCAATAAGCTTGATAGCTTATATATTGTTGGTGAGTGTGATGTTTTTTCAAAAGACACTATTAACTTTAATCATATGAGATTAAATTTTGAAAGTACAGGCTCACTAAACATTAAGTTGAAAGGAAATAATTTAGATTTTTGGCAAATTGGAAATGGCGACTTTACTTTAGAAGGAAATGTAAGTAGTTATTTCATTGGATCATTAGGTTCTGGAAATATATTCAGTAAAAATTTACATAGCCACTTTACTTACGTCACTGCAAGACATACTGCAAATTGCTATATTTATTCTGATAAAATATTAGAGATTATTGAGCTTGGGTATGGAAATGTTTATTATTCTGGAAATCCTGATAGCATTTACATTAAGACCATTGTAGGAAATGGAAAAATAATTGAACAATAAAAAAAACGCATCTCAAATAGAAATGCGTTTTTTTAAAAGTTTTAGCTAAAATATTACAATAACCTTGATCCTTTGTTTGAATCTTCACCAAGATTAACTCCTATTAATATTTCATGTGATCCATTAGAATAATCCATAATATTGCTCATAGTGTAATCAAATGCATAACCAATATAATATTGATTTACTTTAATACCTAACATTGCAACCATTGCATCATTAGTTCTGTATGAAACACCTAACCAATAATTTTTTAAATAGTAAGCTTTTAAATTAACATCAAGCTGCATTGGAGATACTTCAGTAGCTTTAAACATCAATGATGGCTCTATTTCGAACTCTTTACCGGCATTGAATTTATATCCAGCTAGAGCGTAATAGTGACGAACCATTTTGTTTTGATCTGTATTTCCAACATCTACTTTAAACTGAAATAACTGAGTAGCAGAAACTCCAACAAAATATTGTGTATTGTAAATATGCATCCCAAAAGTTGCATCAGGTAAAAATTTAGATTCTACACCATAAGAAATTGCAGGGTCATTATCATTTATTAGTGAAAGCTTATTTTCAGCTAATCTAAACTGATAAGCAGACATTGAAATTCCAAAAGCCAACTTTGAATTCATCCCATCAAGTGGTAAGTGATAAGCAAAAGCTCCTTGAATTCCAGTACGACTAATTGGACC
>Ga0154347_1215_pt3 | contig 13205 bp, 7 predicted proteins | sample RifGroA2_FD_115875 | JGI IMG/M metagenome (GOLD analysis project Ga0154347, IMG submission 115875) | Bacteroidetes bacterium GWA2_31_9
CTCTACCAATTGCATCAATCTCGTCAATAAAAATAATACAAGGTGATTTACTTTTTGCTTGCTTGAATAAATCTCTAACTCGTGATGCTCCAACACCAACAAACATTTCAACAAAGTCAGAACCCGACATTGAAAAGAAAGGAACATTTGCTTCGCCTGCAACAGCTTTTGCCAACAACGTTTTTCCTGTACCAGGAGGCCCTACTAATAAAACTCCTTTAGGAATTTTTCCTCCAAGTTCAGTATATTTTTGTGGATTTTTTAAGAAATCAACAATTTCTTTGATTTCTATTTTTGCTTCTTCTAAACCAGCAACATCTTTAAAGTTTATCTTAATATGTGATTCTTTATCAAATAATTGAGCTTTTGATTTTCCAATATTGAATATTTGAGAACCTCCTCCTCCTCCACTAAATCTTTTGAAAATAAACATCCAAATTGCAATTAAAATTATAATTGGAAGTAGGTAACTTAATATATCTCGGAAATAATCGGTACGAGTTTCATAAAAAACAGAAATATCATTTTTTTCTGTAAGAGTTGACTGTGCATCTTCCAATTGTTGTTCAAATACTTCAACTGAACCAATTGTAAAATAAAATTGAGGTTCTGTTTTTGAAAAACCACCAACACCCTTTGAGTTCAAATCTTTATAACGCTCATTAGAAAGTCTATCATCTTTAATAAAAATTTCTACTCTTTCTCTGTTAACAACAACTACTTTTTTAACATCGTTGTTATTCAACATTCTCTGTTTAAAGTCGTTCCAATTGGTTTGAATTGCACCAGAGCCAAAATTCATAAACTGCATTCCAATAAAAACAACTGCTATTATTGCATATACCCAGTAAACATTAAATTTTGGTTTATCGCTTTTCGACCTTTCCGTCTTAGGCTTTTCTTGTTTTGGTTTATTTGGTTCTATTTTTTTTTCTTCTAAATTTTCAGCCATTCTAATACAAATTAATTATCCGAACTATGAGAGAATACATCTGAATCAGCCCAAAGAGCTTCTAAGTTATAATAACTGCGATACTCATTCAGAAATACATGAACAACTACATTTGAATAATCTAACAATATCCATTGTGAATTTTCCCAACCTTCTGTTTTCCAAACTCTTTCATTTAATTTCTTTTTTGCATTAAATTCAACATATTCTGCAATTGTCGATACATGTGTTGTTGAATCTGCATGGCAAATAATAAAATACTTTGTTATGCTATTCTGTAATTTAGTCATATCAAGACTTACAATATCTTTACCTTGCTTTTCGCGAATACTCTCTAATATATTTTCAAAAAGCTTATCAGTCTCGTCGATGTTTCTCATTATTAAATATTAATCAATAAATTAATCTGCAAATGTAATGAAATACTTTTTACATTACTAAATTTATCATAATATTGACGTTAATAAAACATAAAAAAACATGGCTATAATTGGCAAACAAATAATTCATTTAGATTCGGTTGACTCTACTAATAATTATATGAAAGACAACTTATTAAGCAATTCTGAAAACGAAGGCTTAATAGTATCTTGTAAAAATCAAACAGCAGGAAAAGGTCAAAACAATAACTTTTGGGAAAGCGAATCTGGAAAAAACATAACAATTAGCTTTTTTATTAAACCTAAAGATTATATAGATATCTCAGACCAATTTAAAATTTCGGTTTTTGTTGCAGTTTCTGTTTTTGAATTTATAAATGCACACGCAAGTAACAATATTTCAATCAAATGGCCAAACGATATTTATTTCGAAAACAAAAAAATTGCAGGAATTCTTATCGAACATTCAATTGAGTTAAATAAGCTAGAAAGCACTTTGATTGGCATTGGAATAAATATAAATCAGGAAGTTTTTAAATCGAATGCTCCAAATCCAATTTCATTAAAAAACATTACAAATCAAACTTTTGATTTGGATAACTTAATTAATCAATTAGCTGAAATTTTAAACACCAACCTTATTATTTTAAAAAATAACTATAAAACACTAAAAGACATTTACTTAAAGAACCTTTTCCACAAAAACACTTTCCATAAATACATTTATAAAGAAAAAAATATTGTAGCAAAAATTATAGACATTAATAACTTTGGACATTTAATTCTGGAAACCGAAGACGGAACTGTAATTGCTTGCGATATGAATGAGATTAAGCATGTTATATAGAAGTTTGAGGTTTGAAGTTTGAAGTTTGAAGTTTGAGGTTTGACCTACCCCCGACCCCTTCCAAAGGAAGGGGAGTAAGAGTTTGAGGTTTGAGGTTAAATTGTTCTATTGTTCAATTGTTCTATTGTTCAATTGTACTATGTGATTTTTCCTATGTAACTATGTGCCTATGTGGTTAATTTTAGGATTGAGGTTTGAGGTTTGAAGTTAATTTGTTCTATTGTTCTATTATTCAATTGTTCTATTATTCTATGTGCTTATTTCTATGTAACTATGTGCCTATGTGGTTAAAAGAGGTTTGAAGTTTGAAGTTAGAAGATAATTTGCGAAATTTGCGAGACAAAATGACTAAAACAATATCTATAATAATTCTTCTTTTAATTTGTAATTTTCTATTTGCAAATTCTGCTAAAGATTCACTAATTGTAAAAGAATATTATCTTGATAATGGTCTGAAAATAATTTTAAACGAAGATACAAACGTAAATTTTGTTTATGGAGCTATAGTTGTAAAAGGTGGAAGCAAACTCGACCCCGACAATGCCACTGGTATTGCACACTATCTTGAACACATGATGTTTAAAGGAACAGACAAAATTGGATCAATAAACTACACCGAAGAAAAATTTTATTTAGATAGCATTCCAAAATTATACGATTCAATTTCCTCATTAACAGATACTTTTTCGATAAATGCAGTTTTAAAAAAAATTAATCAACTGTCGATAAAAGCTTCTGATTATGCAATTCCTGATGAACTTGATTTATTGATGCAAGAAATTGGTTGTAGCGACATAAATGCCTATACAAGTGAAGATTGCATTGTTTATCATAATTCGTTTCCATCGGAACAAATTTACAAATGGCTCGATATTACTTCTCACAGATTTGTCAATCCTGTTTTCAGAATGTTTCAGGCTGAACTAGAAGTAGTTTACGAAGAAAAAAATATTTATGCTGATGAATGGTTTTCAAATTATTACGAACTATTTATGAGTCATTTTTTCAAAAATCATCCTTATGGTCAACACACAACTGTTGGAAGTTTTGAGCATTTAAGAAAGCCATCGTTATCGAAAATGTACGATTATTACAACAAGTATTATGTTGCAAATAATATGTCTTTGGTTTTAACAGGAAATTTTAATTCAGAAGCAATAAAAGATTCAATTAATCAACTTTTTAGCTTATGGCAACATGATAATTTAAAAGATTACGTAAAAGCATCAGAACCGGATTTTAAAGGTCGTGAATTACATAAAATAAATTCAACTCCTTTAAGAGTAGGTTCTTTAGGTTTCAAAACTGCTCCAATTGGAAGCAAAGACGAAAATGCACTCGAATTAATATCCGAAATGCTTGAGAATTCATCAGAAACAGGTTTTTTAAACAATTTACATATTCAGAACAAACTTATTGATTTTGAATTAATTTCAATCGATTTAATAGATTATGGTGGAATAATGATTTACTATATTCCAAAAATGTTTCAATCGCTGAAAAATGTAGAAAAAAAGATTTTGAATTGTTTTAATGAAATTAAAAATGGAAATTTCGACGACGATTATTTCGATTTTATTAAAAAACAGGCTTATCAAAGTCATATTAAAGAACTAGAAGTAATTAATGAATATGATGATGACGAATCTAATATCGGAAGACTTGAAATTTTAATCAACAATTTTGTAAGCAATAAAAGTTGGTCAGAATATATCGAAAACAAAAAATCCATTCTGAATATTTCAAAAGATGAAATCATAGAAACTGCAAATAAGTATTTCAATAACAACTATTTGGCATTGTATTCAAAAAAAGGAAATTTCAAAACAGATAAACTAGAAATTGCCAAAAACGAGAATCTATCGCTTAAAAACAAAAACTCTGTTTCCGAATATGGAAACTATTTCAGAAATCTTCCGAAAACTAAACCAATTGTAAAACTGCTCGAACTCAATAAAGATGTTTTGTATGACACCGTTTCACAATTCAAAAATTTCTATTACACTTTCAATCCTTATAACGAGCTTTATTCAATGGAGATAAATATTGGTGTAGGGCTTACAAAAATTCCAATGTTGAAATTCCTATCCGATTTTTTAACTTACAGTGGATCTGAAAATTATCCGATGGAGGAATTCAAATCTCTTTTGCTCGAACTTGGTAGCGATATAAAAATTGAAAGCGATGAGAATTTTTTAACCATAAAAATCAACGGACTTGACTCAACTTTAGTTGAAACAGTTGATTTAATAAACGAATTATTAACAGAACCATTAACCGAAAGGCTTAACCTAAAAACAATGGCAAATTCTGAAATGATAAACAGAAAATTTGAAACAAACGACCCATACTCTAAAGGCGAAGCTTTGATTCAATACCTTATTTACGACAGCCTTTCGAAATTTGCTTCACGACCAAGTATTAACGAATTATACAATACCACAGCAAACGATTTAAAAGCCCTATCCGACAGTGTTTTAAAGTATGAAACCGATGTTTTTTATTCAGGAAAATTGGAATACAATTTTGTAAAGGGACTTATCAATAATAATTTATATTCAATCAATCCAGTTTACAAAGGCAATTCGCCATATTTTCCTGAACCTAAAGATATAACAACCAATGAGATTGTAATAAACAACGACCCAAAAGCACAACAAAGTCAGATTTATTTTTACATAAAATGTCCGAAAACTGACAGTGTAAATCAGGCAATTTCAAACTTGTTTGCAACATACCTCAACGATATAGTTTATAACGAAATACGCAATCAAAAATCATTATCATATAATCCTTATGTTTACTTTCAGCCAAGCTATAAAAACGAAAGTTCATTTTTGCTGGTTTATTTATCTACACAAGCCGAAAATACTGAAGAAGCAGTGCAATCTGTTTTAGATATTTTAAAAAACCTGAAAATCGAAAAAAGTAAGTTCGAGAAGCTAAAAAACTCTTTGATTTATTCAATAAATACTGGAATTCCATCTTTCCGAAAATACAGCGAACTAATGCTTTGGCGATTAAAACACAATAAAATCGAAGATCCAACTAAATATAAATTTGAAATTTACAAATCAGCCACAGAATCCAACTTAAAACAATTCTATAACGAAAACATAAAATCAAAACCAATAGAAATTGGAATTGTTGGTGATAAAAGCAAATTTAATCTAAATAGATTTGTTGATTTTTCTGTTTTGGAGATTGGGAATGAGGGATTTATTAGGGAGTAATTTTATAACGTTTGGTGATATAAACAAATAAAGTATAATTTAAGAAACTGTTTAAATTTATTATTTTCTATTGATTAAACTGATTAATAATGCAACGAAGTCACAAGACCTGTTCCGATTTATCGGAAAACACAAAATCCCACACAATAGAATTACATGTAAAAAACTGATTTGGTGATTTTTCGTGTTTTGGTGTTTTAGTGGCAAAAGTATATAATAAAAATTTTATTCTAATTTTAAACAGTCTCAAAGATGTTAAAAAAATCTTTGTGTACAGCTATTCCACAAAAAACACAAAGTAGAAATTAAAAATTGAAAAGTTCTAGATACCACAAGCACTAAAGCAAAAGATTATTATTTGGTTTGTACAATCTTTCAAGCCTTTGAGTCTTTGAGCTTTTATGGCAAAAAGGATGTATCGAATTGGTTTTGACTACAAAATAATTTACTTTTACAAATAATAATTCAAACATGCGAATAATTTTTTCCATATTAACACTAACTTTTTATTCAAGTATTTTATTCTCCCAAACATTAGCAGTTCCTGCACGAAATATAAACGCATATAACGGTAGTCAGTTTGTTAGTGTTATCACATCTTTAGCTCTTACTCCACGAGAAGATTCTATTTATTATCAGGTAATTAATGGAAACGTTCCCGATTTTCAACGTAATTTAATACCAATTACAATAACTAAAACCATAAACAGCACAAATTACACACTAACTTATTATGTTTTGCCCGATTATCTCGCAATTGGCTGTGATACAAACTACTTTCTTTGCCCGATGACTCCAGTATTGGCTCAAAAAATTTGTAATTATATTAACTACACTTTGCCAACTCGTCAAATGGTAAACGATATTTGGACAGCAGCAACTGTAAAACTTGCACCTTCTACAATTCCTCCAAGCGGACAAATGACCACTGTGCCAGTATTTAATCAACACAATACAACTGTTTGGGGACAACGCTCAGCAGTAATAACTGCATATCCTTTAGGCGAATTGGTTGGCGGCAATAAAAAAGATGTAGTAATTTCAAATTCAATTTATTCTGCTCCAGCTCCCGATAGAGTTGTTATATATGGTTGGCATCAGCTAAATGGCTCTCCAATTCAACCTTTATATAACGGACACGAAAGCCTTTATGCCGACTACAGTCATGGTATCAGACTTGTTCAGCAAAGTGTAACTCTTAACGGAAGCACAACAAATGTAAGTGCAATTCTGCAATCATCAACATTAAACAGTTTACTTAGCGACGAAGGCGTTATTTCTGTTCCATATTATCCAATTCCTGGCTCGGTAGTTTCTACACCAACATCTTTTGCAGTTGTTAGAGAGTCTGCAACTTCGTTAAGATTGAAAATTTCTTACGATTCAAATGTTACAAATTATAAAACTCTGGTTAGTACCGATGGAATTTCTTTCGCAACAATTGTAAATCTAAATCCATCAAACACAGTTTTAACTGCACTTACAAGCAATACAATTTATTACATAAAACTTATAGCTCAAAGTAGCAGTGCAAGTTCCGATACTACCGAAGTTCTGGTAGGAGTTCCATCATCGGTTTCACACAAAGTTTTAATAGTAAATGGTTTCGATAGAGTTTCGGCAGGAAATACCTACGATTTTGTACGCCAACATGGAGAAGCATTTTTTTATAATTCATACTCATTTTCGTCAGCAACAAATGAAGCTGTAATTAACGGACTTGTAAACCTTACAGACTTTGAAATTACCGATTATATACTTGGCGAAGAAAGTACTGTTAACGAAACATTCAGCACATCGGAACAATCAATTGTTAAAACTTATCTCGAAAATGGAGGAAAATTATTTGTTTCGGGTGCCGAAATTGCATGGGATTTAGATTTTAAAGGCACAACAACCGACAAAGATTTTATTAATAATTACCTGAAAGCTCAATATACTTACGATGCCCCAAATAATCAAAGTGCAACCTACTACTCAGCAAGTTCAAACTCTGATGGAATTTTTGCTCAATTAGCAGATTTCAATTTCGATAACGGAACTCACGGAACATATAATGTTGATTATCCTGATGTTATTACAAATATTAATGGAAGTTCGCCATGCCTTTTCTTCACAGGCTTTGCTTCGCAGTATGCTGGAATAAGCTATTCGGGTATGTTTCCGAGTGGAACTACTTCTGGAAAACTTGTTTATTTTGGATTTCCTTTCGAAACAATTTATCCTGAGCAAAGCCGATTCGATTTAATGGAAAAAATAATTTACTTTTTTGAGAATCCAAATTCTGATGGGTTGTTGAGCGAAGCTGAAACAACCACAATTCGTATTTACCCAAACCCAATAATAGATAATTTCAATATTGAATTTAAAAATCTTGAAAATGAAACCGTTCACTTTTCAATAATTTCAATTGATGGAAAAGAGGTTTTTAATAAAATTATTACACCAAATAATAATCAATACACTGAAAAAATTGGTGTTAATATTCCTAGTGGGTTATATTTTTTAAATTTCAAGTATAAAGACAAATTAAAAGCAATCAAGTTATTAATTTCGCAATAAAAATAAAAAACCAAGCATACCTTTATAAAGCATTACTTGCTTTAAATAAGCTAACTATAGCACTAAAATATTAAAATAATCAAGCAATTGTAAGTATCAATTAAGAAATTATTATATATATTTGACAGATATAAAAATTAACAAAATTATCATGCTTAAACAGTTAGCAAATCAAATAAGTTTTATACTTGTATTACTATTTTCATTAGAATCAAATATTTATCCACAAGGGAAAGTAAATAACGGACCTGAATTCTTAAATGAAAATAATAGTAAAATAATTAAAATCATAAATGGTGATGAAAATAGTTTTTATACTTTTAGATTAGAAAATTTCAAAAACATCGAATCTTTTTATATTGATAAATTTGATAAACTTTCTCAGCAAAGGGTTTTTACTGTGAATTTTCCAAATCAGATTGATACTTCTAAAATTGTAAATATTAAATACTCTCAAAAAAAAGTTTACATTTTCACTAGACTGTATAATAAGGAAAAAGCTACTATGCAACTCAATTATCAAACAATTTCTGAAGATGGGATATTTTCTGATTCATTAATTGAAATTGTTAAAATAACGACTGATCATTATGAATTTATTGATTTTGAAGTTATTGCAAATCCCAAAAATGATGTATTTCTCGTAAAAGTATGCTATAAAGAATCTTTTAAAAATCCATATAAAACAATTTTTATAGCAATTGATTCAAATAACATGACCCAATTATGGGATAAAATTGTAGCTGAAAATTTAAGAATATATGACAGGTATATTGGCAAAGTCCTTTTATCAAACGTTGGATTAAACTTAGATTTTGATTCACATGGCTTTGTTGGTTATTATTTTGATGATAACAATAATATTTATTATGCTTATGTTACGGAAACAGCTAGCCTTATTGATAAATCAAAACAATTTAAATTAAATATTGCATATATTTCTGATACATCTGCATCTCCAAAGTTAATTGAGTTTTCATTCGAGGATGATTATAAGGTAAAAGACATAAAATTTATAAAAACAACGGATAATAAGCTAGCATTTGGTGGTTTCCTAAAAATTGTTCATCAGCGAACTGGTCGTGATATTATTGATAGCGGAATATTCAGTTTTATTGTAGATTTAAATACGTTTTCTTTAGTCTCAAAGGATGTTAAACTTTTTGATGATTCAATTCTTAACGTTTTAGAATCAAGCAAGTCATTAAATAGACGTAATAGATATAAAATTGATAACATATTTTATGTAAATTCAGAAACATTTATTGTAGGAGAACAATTTTATGAATTTAATAGCGAAGAATGGAGTTATGATTATATGGATGTTATAATTGCAAAATTTGATAAAAATGGAAAATTTGATTGGCTGAGAAACATTCCTTTAAGAAATAGAATCTCAATGAGTTATCCTTGCATATTTAATTTGTATTTTTCAACTTACTCAAAAAACAATATTTATATATTTAATAATGAGAGTAGCCTCAACTTTGATATAATGAAAAAATCTAACTATAAACCTTCAAAATTTAAAACCTTATTTAATGTTATAAATTCTAATTTTATTTGTACTTCTGTATCTACTGTTGACGGAAGTACTGATAAAGAGCTAATTTTTAAAAATACAGAAAATGGTTTTTTCTCATTTATTGATAGTGATATTGTGTATAGAAATTTATTTTTACCTTTTAAATATTTAGTAGATGATAAACATAAAATTTTCTTTTACACTAAAAGTAAGCATAATGGACGCTTTAATCAATTAAATTTTAATTAATTTTAGGTCTTTATTTTCATAAAATGAACAACGAAAAGGTAAAAAAGCGAATAGAACAATTACGTGCCGATATAGAGCGTCATAACTACAATTACTACGTTCATAATAGACCTGAAGTAAGCGACTTTGAATATGATATGCTTATGGGCGACTTGACTGCTCTTGAAAACAAATTTCCTGAATTTCAAAGCCATACTTCACCTACTCAGAAAGTTGGCAGCGACATAACAACAGAATTTAAGCAAGTTACTCATAAATATCCAATGCTTTCGCTTGGAAATACCTATAATCCTGAAGAACTTCGTGAATTCGACAACAGAATTAAAAAAATAATCGGCGACAATTTCGAATATGTTTGCGAACTAAAATACGACGGAACTTCAATAAGCCTGACATATTCTGACGGAAAACTACAACGTGCAGTAACTCGCGGCGATGGCGAAAAAGGTGACGACGTAACTTTAAATGTACGCACAATTAAAACAATTCCTTATTACCTGAAAGCTAACGATTTTCCAAAAGAATTTGAAATCAGAGGCGAAATTTTTTTCAACAAAGCCGATTTTGAAAAAATTAATGCGGAACGAAAACAGAATAATGAAGCATTACTTGCTAATCCACGAAATGCCGCAGCCGGAACTCTCAAATTATTAGACTCTTCGGCTGTTGCAAAACGTCCTTTAGATTGTTTTCTTTATTACATTTTAGGCGAAAATTCTTTTAGCGATTCGCATTATAAAAATCTTACAAAAGCTCGTGATTGGGGTTTTCAAATTCCTGAGCATATTACAAAATGCAAGACCATTGAAAATGTGTTGGAATTTACTGAATATTGGACCAACGAAAGAAAAAATCTGCCATTCGAGATAGATGGAATTGTAATAAAAGTTGATTCTCTCAAACAACAGATGCAACTTGGATATACTGCAAAATCGCCACGTTGGGCAATTTCCTATAAATTTAAGGCTGAACAGGCATTAACAAAACTAATTTCAATTGATTACCAAGTTGGACGAACAGGTGCAATAACTCCTGTTGCCAACTTAGAGCCTGTATTTCTTGCTGGAACCAATGTTAAGCGCGCATCATTGCACAATGCCGACCAGATTGAGCTTCACGATATTCACATTGGAGATTATGTTTTTGTAGAAAAAGGTGGCGAAATTATTCCAAAGATAGTTGGAGTTGATGTTTCCAAAAGAGAAAGTGTTTCATTTCCTCTTAAGTTTATTGAAAACTGTCCTGAATGCAATTCTCTGTTAATCAGAAACGAAGGCGAAGCTCAACATTATTGTCCAAATGAGTTCAGTTGTCCGCCACAGATAAAAGGTAAAATTGAACACTTTGTAAGTCGTAAAGCGATGAATATTGCTGGAGCTGAAGCCACAATTGACTTACTTTACACTAATAAAATAATATCTGATATTGGCGATTTATACAATCTTGACAAAACACAATTAATTAACCTTGAACGATTTGGCGAAAAATCTGCAGACAATTTGCTTTTAAGCATCGAAGAATCGAAAAAAACTCCCTTTGAAAAAGTTATTTATGCACTAGGAATCAGATTTGTAGGAGAAACTGTCGCTAAAAAAATTGCTTCAAACGTAAAAGATATTGATAGTTTAATTGCAGCTTCGTTTGAAGAACTAATTTTAATTGATGAAGTCGGCGATAAAATCGCTCAAAGCATTGTCGAACATTTTAAAAATGACAATAATCTACAAATAATTCAAAAACTGAAAGACGCAGGAGTAAATCTAAAAAGAGATGAAAATTCAGCACAAAAAAAATCGGACAAACTTTCTGGTTTAACATTCGTAATTTCAGGAGTTTTCGATAAATATTCCCGTGACGAATTAAAGCAAATAATTGAAGAAAACGGAGGAAAAAACTCTGGAAGTATTTCTGCAAAAACAAATTATGTACTTGCAGGCGAAAATATGGGATCAGCTAAACTCGAAAAAGCTCAAAAGTTAAAAATTAAGATTATTTCTGAAGATGAGTTTTTGGGAATGATTATGTAATCAGACTATTGATTTTATCTATTAAATGGATTATTTGATTTGGAATCAACTCCAACAAAGGCTAGAATAGCAAACAAATTTATTCCTGTACCCCAAAGTCATCAAATTAAGCATTATATATCTCATTTACAAACTATTAAAGCTGAACTTTTAGAGTAATATTTTCTGATTTTCTAAGCACATCAACAGATATTTTCTGACCCGATTTTAATTCGCCAAATCTAGACATATAGTCGTAAATGTTTTCTATTTTTTTACCATTAATTGATTTAATTATATCACCCTTTAGAATTCCACCTTTTTCAGCAGGGCCGTCTTTTGTAACACCTCCAACCAAAAGTCCATTATTATCAGAAGAAGTAAAATCTGGCATTATCCCCAATGTAACTTTCATATTGTTTCGAGTACTTCCTTCACCTTTCCCAGCAGATTTCACAAAAGTCAATTTGGTTGGATAGTTATCAATTGATTGAATTAAATTATAACCATAATCCAAAATCATTTTTTCTCCATCAAAATTTATTTTTTCAATATCATCTAAAGGTGTATGATAATCGCTATGCATTCCTGTGAAGAAAAAAACACTAGGAATATTTTCATAATAAAAAGATGAGTGGTCTGATCCGCCCGAAATACTTAATGATGGCTTAACTTTTAAAGTTGTATCAATATGCGAAATTTTAATCAAAGAATCTAATTCTTTAGCCGAGCCTGCACTTAATAATTGTAAGTTTTCACTGTAACGTCCAATCATATCAAAATTTGCCATAAAAATTATGCTATCCTTGGATATTGGTAAATTATTTACAAAATATTTCGACCCAAGTAATCCTATTTCTTCGGCAGTAAAAGTTGCAAATATTATAGTTCTCTTAAAATTTGATTTATTTGAAGCAATTTTTTTTGCTAACTCAATAACACCAGAAGTTCCAGAGGCATTATCATCGGCACCATTATGAACTGCAATTGAATCGGGCATACGTGATGATGATTCTGCACCTCCGTAACCTAAATGGACGAAATGAGCACCTACAACAATATATTGATTTTTATACTTTTCGTCTGAACCATCAATATATCCAATAATATTTTGAGTTTTTACTTTATTGGTTTTAACGTCAATGTCAACATCTAAAATTGATTTTGTGTTAAATGATTCTACATTTTTATTTTTTGATAAGATTTTTAAAATTTTATTAATTTTAGTTCCTGATTTTGTGAGTATTAAATCTGCTGTTTTTTCAGATATTACAACTAAGGGTAAACCATAAGTTAATCCATATTGATACTTGTTATGAAGTGGATTTATTTCAGTTGAGATTATTATAATACCTGCTGCACCATTATCTTTTGCTTTTATTATTTTATTATTCAATCCTGATAAACTTGATGCTTTAGAGTCGGCTGAATTATTTTCAGGATTACCATAT
>Ga0154347_1016_pt1 | contig 13170 bp, 11 predicted proteins | sample RifGroA2_FD_115875 | JGI IMG/M metagenome (GOLD analysis project Ga0154347, IMG submission 115875) | Bacteroidetes bacterium GWA2_31_9
TACAGTAGTTCCAACAAGCAAACTAATTGGAAGCTTCTCTCCTCCTTTGTATTGTAAAATTACCTCAGCAAGATGGTTGGTATTATCTGAGTTGTAGTTAAAATATTTCTCATAATTATTTGATGGAATTCCATTTATTGGAAAAAAATAATCGGTAACTATTAGAGATAAATTTTTATAACTATATTTTGCATAAAGGTCAACTTCAGAATAAGTTCCAAAAATATTAAAGGCTCCCCAGTACCCAATTTCAAAATTTCCATTTTTTAAAGCTAATGTAGGTTGAATGTTTGGCGACGCACCATAATCAAGTCCACGCCATATATACCTACTCATTACATCGGCAGCAACATTAACATTCCATTTTGATTTTGTAGTATCGGAGGTTTCTTGAGCATTAACAGCATATCCGACTGTAATAAAGACAATTAAAAAAACATAAAATCTCATATCACTATTTTTTTTATAATTATTTAACTTATCAAAATTTCAGGTTTATAGCGAGCAATACAATAAACTAATAACTAATTTCTGATAAGCAATTTACTTATATAGATAAGTGTTTTACTTACTTAATTTATTCACTCATATTGTATAACCATCGTAAAATAGTTGAAAATCAATGACTTTATTAACAAAAGCCTTTTTTGTAATCACGTAATCCTTTTTGAATTTGTTTTCAATAACATATTTCACGAGTCCCCTCAGAAAAGTAAAAAAAGTTAAAAATTTATGTTGAGCGTAGGCAAAGTATGCCACTAAAACTTTCATTTCATTAGATTAGATGTAAATTAAAATCAACCTTCTTTTTAATAAATTTGATTTTTAACCGAACATGCTTAATTTTATAGCATTTTGAATAAATAATGATTAATCAATTTAATAACTACATATATCATAATAATCTTTGCCAATCCGAAGATAAACTCATTCTGGCAGTCAGTGGTGGAATTGATTCAGTTTCGATGCTTCATTTATTTATCGAAAGCGATTACAAAAATCTGTCAGTAGCTCATTGCAATTTTTCGCTTCGTGGTTCTGAATCTGATGGAGATGAGGCGTTTGTAAAAAATTTAGCCGATAAAAACAATATTCAGTTTTATACAATTCGTTTCGACACACAACAATATGCTTGTGAAAATGGCATTTCTATTCAAATGGCAGCTCGTGAACTTCGTTACAATTGGTTTAATAAACTGCTAAATGAACAAAATGCAAAGTACATTGCAATTGCACATAACAGCGACGATAATGTTGAAACTTTTCTATTAAATATCTCACGTGGAACAGGCTTAAAAGGGCTTACAGGAATAAAACCGAAAAATCACAATATCATTCGCCCATTACTTTTCACAAGTCGTGAAATGATTGTAAATTATTGTAGCGAAAAAAACATTGAGTACCGAACCGATTCTAGCAATTCTGAAAATCATTATCAGCGAAATAATTTAAGAAACAATGTTATTCCACTTCTGAAAACAAGATTTCCCGAATTTTCGAATAATATTTTATGCAATATTCAAAAGTTTGCTGAAATTAACTTGGTTTTCGAAAATTACATTCAGCAAATAAAAAACGAGCTATTTATAATTAATGAAAATATAGTTGAAATATCTATTTCAAAGCTTTCTGGTTATCAACCTTTGCCAACAATTTTGTACGAATTATTGAAAGAATTTGGCTTTAACATCGAAATTGTAAACGAGACTATTGAAGCACTAAATGGTAATCCCGGAAAAACTTTTTATTCGTCAACTCACCGATTAATTAAAGATCGTGAAAAACTTATTATTACATCAATTCCACACAACCACAATCAAGTTTATTATATCGATTTAGATTCTGAAAATGAAAAACTTCCTATAGAAATTAATTTTGAAATTGTTGAAAACAACGAAAACTTCAATATTGTAAGATCAAATAATCTTGCATATTTTGATGCTGAAAAAATACTGTTTCCTTTAATTTTGCGTAAATGGCAACATGGCGATTATTTTATGCCATTCGGAATGACAAATTTCAAAAAAATCAGCGATTTTTTTACCGATAACAAACTGTCATTGAACGAAAAAGAAAACGTTTGGCTTTTATGCAATGGAAACGAAATAATTTGGGTTGTAGGAATGCGTTCAGATAATCGATTTAGGATTAGTGACGAAACGAAAAAGATTTTGATTGTAAAGACTGTATAAAGTAAGCAGTAAGCAGACAACGAAAATGAGCTACAGAGTAGCGAAATGCGATGTATTGAACCTGTCGAAACATTTATAGAAAAAGAATCCTCCTATGATAAAGATTTAAGCTCCAAATCCCAAACTCCAAGCTCCAAGACATGGAAAGTAATCAGTAATCAGTAATCAGTAATCAGTAATCAGTATTTGTAGGCAGTATCCAGTATGGAGTGGGCAGTAAAATGAATATTGAATAATAGAACAACAAATAAAGAATGATGAAGTAAAAACCATAATTATTAAAGAATTTTTAATTACAAAAATTCGATGATAAAATGTTCTGTTGCTTAAACAATCTTTCTAATTTTTATCCCAAAGCGAACTCAACCAAAGCCTCTGAATGTATGTATGTTGTATCGAAAACTGGAATTGTGCAATCTGCTTGCGAAATCAATAATGGAATTTCGGTACAACCGAGAATAATTCCTTCGGCACCTTGCTTATTAAGCTTTTCAATTATTGCAAGCAAAGTTTTCTTTGTATCATTATTAAAAACTCCTTGTGTTAATTCACCAAGTATCTTATCGTGAATATATTGGCGGTCAATATCGTTTGGAATAATAACTTCTATTCCACCCTTTGATAATTTATTACAATAAAATTCATCTTCCATTGTTAGTTTTGTTCCAATAAGTCCAGCTTTTGTAATATTCTGTTTGCGAACGACTTTTGCAGTTTCTTCAGCAATATGAATTAGAGGAATATTAACTTTTTTAATAACATCAGCAGCAAAACGGTGAATAGTATTTGCACTCAATCCAATACAATCAGCTCCGCTTAATTCAAGCTTTAAACAAGCATCTGTTACAAGTGCCGAAATTGTTTCAAAATCGTTTCTGTAAGCAGCATTATAAACATCATTAAAATTAATAGAATAAATAATACACTTAGCTGCATTATTTCCACCCAAACGCTGATTTACCATTGTGTTTATATACTTGTAATAATCAACAGTTGAATGCCAGCTTACACCACCAAGAAGTCCAATTGTTTTCATAATTGCTATATTTTTTATTGACTTAGAGACTGTTTAAATTTAATGTTTTCTATTTTATTATATAGATTTATTATGCCACGAAGTCACAAAAATACAAAATCCCACAAAAAAGAATACCATACGTAAAAGGCTAATTTAATGAATTTTAGTGTTTTGGTGTTTTAGTGGCAAAAACATTTTCATTCTAATTTAAAAAAAACTCTTATTGTAAATATATAAATATTTTGAAAACAAAGTTTTTAATTTTTAAAAACGAGCTATAAAATGTTTTAATAATTTCTTTAAATTTGTCTGATAGACCTGAAAATTAAAAAATATGTCGAAAGAAAATAAAAAGGAATTGTCACCTGCAAAACAGAACGAACTACTTAGTATATTAAAATCCCGATTTGAAAAAAATATGAGTCGCCATCAAGGTTTTGAGTGGAATAAAATTCAAGCAAAACTGGAAACAAATAAAGAAAAACTCTGGTCTTTAAATGAAATGGAAAAAACAGAAGGAGAACCAGATGTTGTTGGTTTTGATACGAATACTTGCGAATATATTTTTTATGATTGTTCAGTAGAAAGTCCTAAAGGTCGTAGAAGTATATGTTACGACCATGAAGCGTTGGAGTCAAGAAAAGAACATAAGCCAGTAAATAGTGCAATAGATATGGCAAATGCAATGGGAATTGAACTTTTAACTGAAGAGCAATATAGAGACCTCCAAAAACTTGGAAATTTTGATACAAAAACATCAAGTTGGGTTAAAACTCCTTCTGAAATTAGAAAACTCGGTGGTGCCATTTTTTGTGATCGACGCTACAATCATGTATTTGTATATCACAATGGAGCAGAATCTTACTATGGAGTTAGAGCTTTTCGTGGCTCAATCAGAGTTTAAGTTTTTAGACGACCTAAAGAGTGTATTTTTTTACTTCACACTGAGTAAATTTTATGTTTAATTTCCATGAAGAATTTAATATTTTTTCTGGCTTACAACACTTAAAGCTCAAAAGGTAAATTTGGAACAACTTGTATCTATTTATCGAAAAGTTTTCATACTATTCATTGTAGATAATAAAATATTGTAAAAAAATTTACCATTACTTGGTAAATACCTCGTAGGTTACGCTTTTAGTGCATTTCAAAACATTTTAAATATTTTATTCAGTTAGTATTGATGAAATACATAAAAATATTATATATTTGTATGTAAAACTTTTTAACATAAACCATATAAAAATCATAACAATGAAAAATTTAATATTTGTAGCTGTTTTCATATTATTCAGTTCGATTAATTTAGTAGCTTGTCAATTTTCGGTATTATTAAACGATACTTATGGAGATGGATGGAATGGAGCCTCATTAACAATTAAAGTAAACGGAACATCAGTATTAAATGCAATAACACTTTCAAGCGGATATGGTCCACTTACATTTAATTTCAATGCTAACGATGGAGATAATGTAGCAATAACATTTACTTCTGGTTCTTATATTTCAGAATGTTCTTATGTAATTATAAATCCTATTGGGATAACTATTTTTTCTGAAGGACCTAATATTGATCCTATTATAGGAGGAAATTTCATAGCTGATTGCCCTGTTCCAACTTGTACAGATGGAATTATGAATGGAGATGAAACATGGATTGATTGTGGAGGAACAGTTTGCAATCCTTGCCCTCCTTGTGGTGATGGAGTTATGAATGGAAATGAAACTGGTGTCGATTGTGGCGGCCCGGACTGCCCTGTTTGCCCAGCTGTTTGGAATATTAATACTGTAGATGGTCAAACAATAACAACTTGTTCAGGAACTTTGTATGATAGTGGCGGACCAAGTGGAACTTATAGTGACTCAGAAAATTACTCTGTAACATTTTGCTCTGGAACTAGTGATGTAATTGTTTTAAATATTAATTATGAAATTGAAAGTAGTTATGATTTTTTATATATTTATGATGGTTCAAATACAGCATCACCATTAATTGCGACACTTACTGGTAGTCCTTCAAATGCAATGTACGTTACAACTGGAACTTGTGTAACTATTAAATTTACTACTGATGGTAGCGTAAATAAATCTGGTTTTTCTATAAATATAAGTTGTGGTATAAATGATAATCCATGTGATGCTTTGACAATTAATCCGTCAACGTCTTGTATATATTTTAATGGAACAAATGCCAATACTATAACATCTTCTGTTACAACTCCCCCTTGTGGTAATTTTGTTGGCTATGACATTTGGTATTCCACTACAGTGCCAAATTCTGGCATTCTAACAATAAATACTGAAAATGGAACTTTAAATGATATGGCTATGGCTGCATATACAGGAACTGATTGTGGGAATCTTATATTTCTTGCTTGTGATGATAATAGTAGTTCAAATTCAAATATGCCAAAACTTTCATTGACAGACCTTACTCCAGGAAGTACTATATTTATTAGGTTATGGGACAAATATGGAGATGAAACCGGAACATTTAGTATTTGTGTAATCAATAATCAAGGACCAGCAACTTGCTTCAATAACAATCCTGCAAGCGATTTCTGTACAACAGCAACACCAATTTGTACAAATGGAGGTTATTGTGGTAATACTAGTAGTCAATATACTGGCACTGAAGTTCCTTCAGGCTTTTGTGGCTCGGTTGAAAATAACTCCTGGCTTTCATTTGTTGCATCAGATACATCTGCAACTCTTAATGTATGGACTTCAAACTGCACTTCAGGAGATGGAATTCAAATGGAGATATATTCTACTACGGATTGCATCTCATTCACATCTGTATCAAATTGCGTTAGTAATGGAGTAATGAATGATTTTCAGATTTCTACAAATACAACATTAACAATCGGACAAACTTATTACTTAATGATTGACGGATGGGGTGGTGATTTTTGTGATTATGTTATTTCTGTTAACAATGGTGTGGCTTTAGGAAATGCTGTAATAGCTGATATCGCATCAAGTACTAATAATATTTGTTATGGAGATTCTGTGCAATTATTCGCTGCCGGAGGTGAATATTATTTATGGACACCATCAATTGGACTGAACAATTCAACAATTGCTAATCCTATTGCAAAGCCAACAGTCTCAACTCAATATATCGTGAAAGTATATGGAAATGGAATTTGTGATACTTATGACTTTGATTCAATTTGGATTTATGTAGCACCAAATATTACAGTTCTTGAAATCATTACTGATGCTACATGCTTTGGAGATACTTCTGGTTCTATTGACTTAAATGTAAGTGGAATTAATTCTCCTTTTTCATATTTATGGTCTAATGGAGCGTCAACTGAGGATTTAACAAACATAAACGCAGGAACTTACGATGTTGAAATTGCTGATAATTCAGGATGTTCAAAAAGCTATTCCTTTTTAGTTAGTGAACCTGATTCGCTATACATACAATATTCTATAATTTCAGAAAATACTTTAGGAGACGGCTCTATTACAATTACATCTGTAAGTGGAGGCTTTGCTCCTTACAATTTTTTATGGTCAACATCTGACACTACTAATTCAATAAACAATTTAATAGCAGGCATTTACAGCATCACTATAACTGATAGCTTAGGTTGTTTATTGCATCATACATTTGTTGTAAATAATATAGGATGCTTAATTGAAACAACCATATCTGGAACTAACCCAATTTGTTATAATTGGAACAACGGGTCAGCAATTGCATCTGTACAGTCTGGAACAGAACCATACTCCTATTCATGGTCAACAGGACAAACAACAGATACTATTGAAAATATTTCATCTGGTATGTATTTTTTAACTGTAACTGACTTTAATTCCTGCATTACAATTGACACTATAATTATTAATAACCCATCACAAATAGTAACTAATTTATTTTATTCTATTTGTAGTGGCGACAGTATATTTTTGAATAATACATATCAATACAACAATGCAATATTATATGACACATTGCTTTCAGGTTCAAGTTGTGATAGTATTTTTATATATAACTTATCTGTAATAAACCCTGTTTATAGTACAAATAATATAAGTATTTGCTATGGAGATAGTATATTTTTAGAAAATTCATATCAGTATAATAATGGATTTTATTACGACACATTAAGTGCAAGCAATAGCTGCGACAGCATAATTATAAATTCACTTACTGTAATTAGTCCTGTGTTTCATTCTGTTAATATAAGTATTTGCAATGGAGACAGTATATTTTTAGAAAATTCGTATCAATATAGTAATGGGATTTTTCACGATACTCTTTCAACAGTTCTTGGATGTGATAGTATTTTAACGACATACTTAACTGTACATAATATAGACACTACCATTTCTACGACTGATAGTTCGCTTTATATTGCTTATGTTGCAAATTATTATCAATGGATAAATTGTTCAGGAAATATTGCAATTTCTGGAGCAAACAGCCAATTTTTCTTACCTAATCAAAGCGGAAGTTATTCAGTAGAAATTACAAAAAATGGATGCATTGATACATCAAGCTGTCATAATATTATAATAACACAATTATCTAAAATTAAAGCAAATAATGAAGTCGTTATTTATCCAAATCCTGCTGGAGATAAGCTTTATATAAAGATTGATGCTAATAGTGAAAAATCTGATTTTTTAATTTATAGCATTGATAATAGACTTGTGCATTCGGGAACTTTAAATAATGGGACAAACTTAATCTCTGTATCAAAACTTACACCTGGAATTTATTTTGCTAGAGTATTTATTGATAATGTATGGATTAGTAATAAGATTGTTATTAATAGATAATTATTTATTACGATACCTTCTTATATCTCCATGTAGCCAAACTCAGAATTATTACTGCATAAACAATAGTCGAATAAAACTCTCGGCTTATATCTGAAAAAGTAGAACCTTTAAGTAAAATCATACGAATTACCTTAATAAAATATGAGATTGGATTTATCGTATTAAGTTTTTGAGCCCATTCGGGCATGCTGTCGGCAGGTGTAAAAATTCCACTCATCAGTATGAATATCAGCATAAAAAACCACGCAAGAATCATCACTTGTTGCTGAGTATCGGCTGTTGTCGAAAGAAAAAGTCCCATTCCAAGTGCAACTAGCATATACATCGAAGAAAATGAAAATAACAATAGCAAACTGCCTTCAATTGGGATATCGAAAAGTATTCTTCCGACTGTAAGTCCAAATGCAAGTTCGACCATTCCAATTACCCAAAAAGGAACAAGTTTTCCGGTTATGTATTGATATTTTTTAATCGGTGTAACATTTATTTGTTCAATTGTACCAATTTCCTTTTCACGAACCATATTCATTCCTGAAAGAAAAGCTCCAACAACAGTAACTAGAATAACAAGAATCCCGGGAAGCATGTATATTTTGTAATTAAGATCGTTGTTAAACCAGAACGAACTTGTTATATTGATTTTTTTCATTGTCATTCCGGGTGGCAAAGTTACACGTTGAGCAATAACTTCCTGATTATAAGCAGATATAATTGACATTGCATAAGCATATCCGATGCTTGCTTTGGTGCCATTTACAGCATTTACAAGAATCTGTATTTTAGTTTTATTTTCACGAACCAGACTACGCTCAAAATCGCTTGGAAATGCAATTATAAGATCAACTGAATCTTTTGTTAACAGTCTTTCTGCTTCTTCAAGATTGAAAGTGTTTCCTTTGACATTGAAAAAAGGCGAACCGCTGAATTTTCCGCACAGTTCTCTGGAAGATGAAGATAAATCTTTGTCAACAAAAGCAATGTTTATGTTTTTCATCTCAAAAGTAGCGGCATAAACAAGAATAACAAGCTGAACAACTGGCATAATAAAGATTATCGGAAGCATTGTTTTGTTCCTAAAAATCTGTATAAATTCTTTTTGGATTAAAAATAATATTGTTCGCATTTTCTATACTTTTATTTTGCCACAAAGCCTTAATCTTTCAATTTCTAACTTCTTTTTTCAAATATCGGCACTTCGACAAGCTCAGTGAACTCTATTTCTAATTTCAATCTTCTAATCTCAAGCTTCTATTTTATTAATTACCTTTTTCAAAATACCTACTTTCCGTCGTATGAATTGCCACTACTTTCTACTAAAACTCTGCTTACGACGATTTTTTTCTTTCTTATTTTTCAACCAATCTTTCGTCGGGTCTTTATTTTCTTTATAATTTCATTTTCTACCATAATTTCGTCCTTACAGGACTTATTACTTATTACTTATTACTTATTACTTATTACTTATTACTTATTACATTTTTAAACATCTATCTTCTAATTTCGATTCTACTTCACACAGCAACCTCTCACTCCAACCTAATCTTAAACCTCTTAACACTTACAATTATAAAAAACGTTGTCATTCCAATTAAAATCAGCGTTTCTTTCCATATATATTCAATACCGGTTCCTTTAAGCATAATATTTTTCAGAATAATGATAAACCAACGTGGTGGCATAATTACACTGAAATATTGCAATATTTTTGGCATATTTTCGATAGGAAAAATAAATCCTGAAAGCAAAATTGTTGGAAGCATCAGTGCAAACATCGAAAGCATCATTGCAACTTGCTGATTTTTACTAACTGTAGAAATTAATATTCCAAGCGATAAAGCCAGAATTATAAACAACATACATTCTGCAAGCAACAAAAAATAGTTTCCTAATACTGGAACGCCAAAAACATATTGTCCAATTAAAATTATAGTTAAAGCATTAATAAACGACAAAACTACATAAGGAAGCACCTTGCCTACAATGATTTGCACAGGCTTTAAAGGAGAAACAAGCAAAACTTCCATTGTACCTATCTCCTTTTCTTTTGCGATAGAAATTGATGTCATCATTGCTGAAATAAGCATCAGAATTAAAGCCATTGTGCCCGGAACAAACATGTAAACTCCTTTCAAGCTTTCGTTGTAATACATTCTTACTTCTGGAATAATTTGCAAAGGCAAATCGCCCTGAACTACCTCTTTGCGGAAATAATCGTTGATAATTCCAGTTGTGTAATTTACCAGAATATTTGCTGTATTTGGGTCAGATGCATCTGCAATAATCTGAACAGAAGCTGTTCCTTCTTTTTCGAGCTTTCTAGCAAAATCGTTTTCAAAAATGATTACTTCTTTTGTTGAACCTTCACGAAAACTTTTTTCTATTTGCTCATCCTGAACTATATATGAACTTAATTCAAAATAGCCAGATGAAATGATTTTTTGTGTAATGCTTCTTGTTACCTCGTCTTTTGATTTATCGTAAATAGCAATTTTAGCATTTTTAATTTCGTTTGTAACCACATATCCAAAAAGGATTAGCTGAATTACAGGCATACCAAAAAGGATTATCATCGTGCGTTTATCACGAAATATGTGCCTGAATTCTTTTATTACAAAACCTAAAAATCTTTTCATTTTATTACGTGTGTTTTATTCTTTGCCGCAAAGACACTAAGACGCAAAGCAAAATCATTTTAAATCCATTCAACTTTTTCAAAATATTCATCTTACAATAAAATTTCTAACATCTAAATTCTTTATTTCACTTTCCAAGCAAAATTGAACTTCGGCATTTCAACAAGCTCAATTACCTTCTATTCCTTCGAGCGAGCTAATTTTAAGAAAACATCATTCATATTTTCAACATTATAAGTTTTCATTAATTCAACAGGTTTCCCAATTGCGACCAATTTGCCTTCAGACATAATCGAAACCCTGTCGCAGTATTCAGCTTCGTCCATATAGTGAGTTGTTACAAACACGGTGATACCATTGTTTGAAGCTTCGTAAATCATATCCCAAAACTGTCGCCTTGTTATTGGGTCAACTCCTCCTGTTGGCTCATCCAAAAAAACAATTTTAGGATTATGAAAAATCGACACCGAAAATGCCAGTTTCTGCTTCCAACCAAGCGGAATATCCTTAATTAATTTATCCTTTATATCGCTTATTTGTAATTTATTAAGAAGCTCCTTAGTTCTCTCTTTTATTACATTTCTTCTTAGTCCATAAATGCCTGCATAGAATCGAATATTTTCAGTTACTGTAAGGTCTTCGTATAGCGAAAACTTTTGACTCATGTATCCGATTGTCTTTTTTATCTGATCTCGCTCTTTATAAATATCGAAACCTGCAATATTAATTTTGCCAGATGTAGGATAAGAAAGTCCACAAAGTATTCTGATTGCAGTAGTTTTACCAGCTCCGTTAGCTCCAAGAAATCCAAATATTTCTCCTGTTTTAACATCAAATGAAAGATCATCGTTAGCTACAAAATCGCCAAATTTCTTAACTAAATTCTGAACAGATATTATTGGAGTAGTATTAATCATTTTCTACTTTATTCAACATTAAATCCATAAAACAATCTTCAATATTTGCTTCAATTAGCTTAATTTCAACATCATTATGATTATTTTCTTTAAGATAATTTTCCAAAAAGGAAATTTCAATTTTTCCGGTTTCATCAGTGTAATGAATGTATTGTCCAAAAAGAAAAACTTTATTTTGACTATCAATTTTTCTTAAATCCTGCAAAAGTCCGTACATATTTTCGGATCGAACTGAAAATAGCTTTTTGCTGTATTGGCTAATAATATTTTGAGGTTTATCAATTTTCAAAATCTGCCCACCCTGCATTAGTGCAACCCTATCGCACAAAACGGCTTCATCCATATATGGTGTCGAAACGACAATAGTAATTCCATAAGATTTTAAGGCTTTCAGCATTTCCCAGAATTCCTTACGTGAAACGGCATCAACCCCGGTTGTTGGCTCATCAAGAATTAAAATTTTTGGATAATGAATCAATGCACAAGAAAGTGCAAGTTTTTGTTTCATTCCACCAGACAGCTTTCCTGCCAGGCGCTTCTTAAATGGCTCAATATGAGAGTATATATCTTTAATTAAATGATAATTTTCTTTTATTGTTACTCCAAAAACTGTTGCATAAAATTCAAGATTTTCTTCAACGCTTAAATCCTGATAAAGCGAAAATCTGCCTGCCATGTAACCAATAATTTTTCTTATTTCATTGTAATTTCGTACAACATCTAAACCTTTTACAGTAACACTGCCACTTTCTGGCAATAATAGAGTTGAAATAACACGAAATAACGTTGTCTTTCCAGCTCCGTCAGGTCCAATAATACCAAACAACTCATTTTCCTGAATATTCAGAGTTATATCTTTCAGTGCTTTTACTTCACCAAACGATTTACTAAGTGATTGTATTTCAATTATATTTTCAATCATTATTATTTTTTCTCACCACAGAAACACTAAGTTCACTGAAGAACACAGAGCTTTATATTTTATTAACTTCCAAAATCAACTAATTGAAAATAACTTCACCAGGCATTCCAATCTTAATTGAACCGTCATTCATAACACTAATTTTGACAGCATAAACAAGGTTCACTCTTTCTTCTTTTGTTTGGATAATTTTGGGTGTAAATTCAGCCTGACTTGCAATACAACTCACAATTCCTTCAGTTTCGGTGTTTTCATCTTTATTTTTGTCGAAAATAACTTTAACTTTTTGGCCTAGTTTAATAGCTCCGATTTGGTCTCCGCTAACATAGGCTTTCAGTTCAATTTTGTTCAAATCAGCAATTTTAAAAAGATTTTTACCTGGAGTGGCTACTTCACTTTCTTCTATGTACTTTTCAACCACAGTTCCATTAATAGGGCTTTTAATATATGATTTTTTAATCTGGTCATTGATTTGGTCAATCTGTACATTTAAAACTTCTAATTCACTTAATACAGTACTATTTTGAGTTTTTATTGAATTCATCTGACTGTTAATCACATTTATTCCTCCAGTGATATCATCGAGTTGCTTTTGAGTAGCTGCACCATCTTTAAGAAGTTTTTCTACTCTTTCTTTTTCAACTTCAATGTTTTTTTTCTGTTCATTTAAAACATCAATTTGAGCCAA
>Ga0154347_1037_pt2 | contig 13132 bp, 7 predicted proteins | sample RifGroA2_FD_115875 | JGI IMG/M metagenome (GOLD analysis project Ga0154347, IMG submission 115875) | Bacteroidetes bacterium GWA2_31_9
TGCTCTGTGCGAAAATACTAAAATATAAAATCTTAAATCTTACTTATTACATACTTGAGAATGATTATGACGAAAATAAATTCACCAATAGAATTAGATAAATTCAGAAAGGAAATCTTATCGAAAAGAGATTCCAAAAAACAATGTATTACTCTCTGTACTGGTTCGGCATGTAATGCATCAGGAAGCGAAGAAGTTGGCAAAAGCATTGAAGACGAAATCAAAAAACAGGGTTTAAGTGATAAAGTAGAAATCAGAAAAACCGGATGTCATGGATTTTGCGAAAGAGGTCCAATAATAGTTAATCATCCTGATGAAACTACTTATTTGCAAATTGAATCAAAAGATGTTCCTGAAATAATTTCTCAAACAATAAAAGAGAAAAAAATTATTGACCGTTTACTTTACATCAATCCTGAAACTAATAATAAAATTGTTCATGAATCTGAAATCCCATTTTACAAATATCAAGAAAGACTTGTTTTTGGTTCAAATGGAAGTATCGACCCAAAAAGTATTGACGATTATTTGGCAATTGGTGGTTATTCTGCCATTTCTAAAATGTTCTCAGGAATGACTCCTATTGAGGTTTTGGAAGAAGTAAAAAAATCTAAACTTCGAGGCAGAGGAGGCGGAGGTTTCCCTACAGGAATTAAATGGGAAGGTTCACGCAATGCTCCTGAAAAAACAAAATATGTTATTGTAAATGCCGATGAAGGCGACCCTGGTGCATACATGGATAGAGCATTGCTTGAAGGCAACCCACATTCTGTACTTGAAGGATTAATTATTGGAGCTTATGCAATTGGTGCAAATGAAGGCTATATATATGTCCGTCAAGAATATCCACTTGCAGTTGAAAACATAAATATTGCTATAAAAATGGCAGAAGAATATGGATTTCTTGGGGAAAACATTTTAGGTTCAGGATTTAATTTTAAGGTTTTTGTTCATCAGGGTGCAGGTGCTTTTGTTTGCGGAGAGTCAAGTGCACTTATGACAGCTCTTGAAGGACGAGTTGGAGAACCTCGACCAAAATATATTCGTTCAAATGTAAAAGGACTTTGGGAAAGACCTAGCGTTTTAAATAATGTTGAAACATGGGCAAACGTTCCATTAATTATAAATAAAGGAGCCGATTGGTTTTCGCAGATTGGAACCGAAACTAGCAAAGGCACAAAGATATTTTCGCTTGTTGGAAAAATTACTAATACAGGCTTAGTTGAAGTTCCAATGGGAATGACACTCAGAGATATAATATTTAAAATTGGCGGAGGAATTCCAAAAGGCAAGAAATTCAAAGCTGTTCAAACCGGAGGTCCATCGGGCGGATGTATTCCAGAAAACATGTTGGATTTAAAAGTTGGTTTCGACGAACTTAGCAAAGCCGGCTCAATGATGGGTTCAGGCGGTATGATTGTAATGGACGAAGACAATTGCATGGTTGATGTTGCCAGATACTTCATTAATTTTTTAACTGACGAATCATGTGGAAAATGCGTTCCATGCCGTGAAGGACAACGACAAATGCTTAAAATTCTGACAGATATTACTGAAGGTAAAGGTAAAGTTGGAGATATTGAACTTTTAGAGGAATTATCTGAAGTTCTTGCCGATGCTTCACTTTGTGCTTTGGGACAAACTGCACCAAATCCATTTTTAAGTACATTAAAGTATTTTAGAGACGAATACGAAGCTCACATTGTAGAAAAGCGATGCCCTTCACTATCTTGCAAAGAATTGATATCGTATTACATTGACCCTGAAAAATGTACTGCATGCAGACTTTGTTTTAAAAAGTGCCCATCGGAAGCAATAAATGGAGATAAAAACATTATCCATATTATTAATCAAGATAAATGTACAAAATGCGATACATGTTTTGAAGTTTGCCCTCAAAAATTTGGAGCTGTTAAAAAACTTTCTGGAGTAGCTGTTCCCTCTCCTATTGATGAAGACAAAAGATTAATAGTAAGAAATAATTAAAAGACCAAAATAAAAGACCCAAATGCCAAATTCCAAGCCCCAAATTCCAAGAAAGGGACATGCAAGTTTTTGGGGCTTGAAACTTGGAACTTGAAACTTGAAATTTTTAAAGAAATGAGCGAAATAAAATTACAAATAGACGGAAAAGAAGTAACAGCCACCGAAGGAATGACCATTTTGGAAGTTGCACAAAAATCAGGAATATCAATTCCAACACTTTGCCATCACGAAAAACTTGAACCATTTGGAGGCTGTAGATTATGTACAGTTGAAGCTGAAACAAACGGAAAAACTAAACTTGTTGTTTCGTGTGTTTATCCTGCTGAAAATAATTTGGTTGTTCGTACAAGAACAGAGAAAATTGATAGAATTCGTAAAATGATTCTCGAATTACAACTTGCTCATGCACCAGATTCAAGAATTTTAAAGGAATATGCAAAAGAATATGGAGCAAACCCTAATCGTTTTGAAAAAGAAGCTTCATTTTGCATTCATTGCGGACTATGTGTTAGATACTGTAATGAAGTTAAAAAACTTGATGCTGTTGGATTTGTCGATAGAGGTATAAAAAAGGAAATTTGTTTTATACCAGAAATAGCTGCAAAAGAGTGCCGTGCTTGTATGGAATGTTTTCCGCTTTGCCCAACTTCATATTTACAAGCTACTTTTGTATATACTGAGGCATTGGCTTTTCCACAGGATTCTTTGTAAAATAAAACTTTCCCCATAGCAACAAAGCTACAAGGTAATTTAAGACATTTATTGAAACATGCTATTTCCTGTACTTTTCGTCATCTTGATGCAAAATAGTCAAGTAGTTATAATATCTTTCTTCGCTTATTATACCATTTTCAACTGCATTTTTAACAGCACATTTTGGCTCATTTACGTGAATGCAATTATTGTATTGACAACTTGCAGCAACTCTAAATATTTCAGGAAAATAATGATATAAATCGTATTTGTCGAAATCAATTAATCCAAAACCTTTAATGCCCGGTGTGTCAATTATATAGCCACCCGATGTCAGCTCAAACATTTCAGCAAATGTGGTTGTATGTTTTCCTTTGTTATGAGATTTTGAAACGATACCAGTTTTTTGCGTAATAATTGGGTCAATTTTGTTTATTAAAGATGATTTTCCAACACCCGAATTACCTGAAATTAAAGTGGTTTTATTGATAAGTTCTGATTTTAAACTTTCAATATTTATATTTTCAAGTACCGATATTTCTATACATTTATATCCAATCGAAGAATACATTTTATTAAGGTCATTTAATCGCTCTTTAATAACATCATTATAAATATCAATCTTGTTAAAAATAATTGTTGTTGGAATTCTGTAAGCTTCGGCAGTAATCAGAAATCTATCAATAAACATTGTTGTTGTTTCTGGCATTTTAAGAGTTACAATCAGAAAAACCTGATCGATATTGGCAGCAATAACCTGACTTTCTTTTGAAAGATTTGAAGCTTTTCGAATAATATAATTTCTACGTTCCGATATTTCGGTAATTACTCCAGTATTATTGTCTTCATAATCAAATGATACATTATCGCCTACTGCTACAGGGCTTGTTGTTCTTATATTTGCAGTTCTGAACTTACCCTTTATCTTACAGTTAGTTATATGACCAGATTCGTCCCTGACATCAAACCAGCTTCCTGTTGATTTTACTACAATTCCTGTTTTCAAAATATTTGAATAATTTAAATGCTAATAAAAGAAATTAAAGTTAATAATTAATACATCTAAACGAAACATTCACGACCAAAAATTTTGACATATAAAATAAGTAAGTTCTCAATAATTGGTGAAAAAATCTGTAGCTTTTCAAATAGAGATTGCTTGTGCCTTACAATGACGTAAATAGCGGTCGTCATTGTAAGGTCAGAACTCCTTACCCATACAAGCAAAATCAATAAAGACAGAACATTAGTTCGCAAAAAAAAAAAACGGATATTTTTGTTTTTTTCATCAGACCTCACTAAAAAGGTGTTTTAATTTGATTTTTAATCGCAAACACAATTGAAACAAGCCATTTTAGAACGTGAAAAATTAGCAGACATTTTTTTTAAGAACTGCGAAGCATGATGCCAATTCCTTATTGTGAGCTGTTTGAGCGAATTCGTTTACGAATCAGCGAAGCTAACCCGTAGGCGGAGTGAGTTCTCACAAACAAAGAGTTTTTGTTACTTTTTTCGATAAAAAAGTAAAAGAATTCGCTTTTCAAAAAAAGTTTCTTTAATAATGGATATTTGTCGTACACCCATCTAACAGCAACTATTGAGAACTTACCAAAATAATGATTATAGAAGAATTACACAACTTGTTACGAATTTACTTCGAGAAATTAACACAGCCTATTCCAATTTTATCGAAAAGCATTAAATAATCAAAGATTATTTTTTGGAAAAAATCTGCATAACACAAAAAATGTTTTCTAACAGATAAATAAAATAATATATTCTTGTATTATAATATTTTATTATATAGTTTTGTTGCAACCTTTGTGTAATATACATGTTGCAAATAAATAACTACAGAAACGCTGAAACCCTTGCTAGAGTATATATATATATATTGTAGTAATTTATTTCAAACATGTTTTTTTTCCAAAATCTTCCTAAATAAATCTTTTAAATCACTTAATATTATATTGTTATGAAGCAAATTAAATTTTTTATTGCATTAGTTGCAATATCATTGTCTTGTACAATAATGAAAGCACAAGTTAAAATCATAGATTTGTCGGTAATACCAGCGGTTTATGTAACTCCACAGTCGGCAGATAGCACCGACATAGTTATTAGTTTCAAGGCACAACATCCCGAAAATATCACAACTGTAAAGCTACTACTAGGCTCACAAAGTAATAATAGCAGTATTGCAAATTACGACTTAGTAGTACAACATACATCAGGTACACATAGCATAGAGATTGAAGGAAAAAGTTTTACAATTAATGGCTATCAGGCAAACTTCACACTGCCTCTTACTACAGCACAATACAACAGTTTTTCGCTACTTACACTCTACGTAGTTTCGAGCGATGGAACTGAAAGCGAACACTTACTATTTAACAAATAATGAAGAAATGAAGAAATGAAAGAATGAAGGAATGAAAGAATGAAGAAGTGATTAACGATTAAAATGTTAGCAACCTCAAACTTCAAACCTCAAACTTTTAACAATTAACATCAAACCTCAAACTTAAAACTTAAAACCTCTTTTTATATGAAAACATTATCAATTTTAGTATTTTTGCTTATTACAGCAATTAGTATTAACTCACAAACAGTGATTACAGTTACAAAAACCACAGATTACGACCCATTTCTATATTTTGCAAATCCCGACGATCCTACAATTGTGGGAACTTTGCAATGGGCAATTCGTAAAGCAAACGAATCTGTTACACCATCTGTAATTGAATTTGCCATAGCTGGAAGCGGACAGCAGGTTATTTATTTGAATTATGAACTACCCACAATTATAAAATCAAATATAACTATTGATGCCACTACACAGCCTGGCTATATATGGGGTGAACCATCAATTTTAATTGATGGTAACAATAATTTTTTACACGGAATACGGTTAGAAAGCGTTAATCAAATAAAAATTACCGGAATAAAATTTAGTAATTTTAAATTTTCAGCAATAAATTGTTACAATTCTTCATATTGCAGTATTATTAATAATGTAATAAACAATATTGGAGGATACAATTTGAAATTCACCTCTGCGGGGTTATTATTTACATCTGCATCGCACAATACCGTAAAAGGCAACATTATAGGTACAGACATTAATAATAATTCAAACTTAACAATTCTTGGTTATGGAATTGTTGTATCGTCGAGTGGAACAATACCTAGCGAATACAATACTATTGGAGGAGTAGCATCGAACGAAAATAATATAATAGCCTATTGTGGATTTGGCGGTATAAATATTTATAATGCAATAACTAAATACATTACAATTTCGGGTAATCGCATTTTTAACAATCCAGTCGCAATTCTTTTATCAAACGGAGCAAACAACGATAAACAAGCCCCTGTAATCACTTCCTACTCAGACAATACAATTACAGGCACATCGCAACCAAACGACATTATCGAAATTTTCGGAAGCACTGGGAATGAAAACGCAAATGAGTTTTTGGGAAGTGCAACTGCTGATGCTAGTGGAAATTGGACTACAACAGTTGCAAGTAATAGTTGGGCGTATGCGGTGGCTACTGCAACTGATGGGAGTGAAAATACTAGTAAACTTTGCAATGCATTTTTAAATTATCATCCATTAACTGTAAATTACAACATTATCGGTTCAATAGATGAAAATATTTGCTCAATTTCTTTATCTGTTCATGGAGGTCAACCTCCTTATGATTATAGTTGGAATACAGGCGATAATACTGATGCTTTAACTGATGTTCCAATTGGAGATTATATCGCTACAGTAAATGATGCTACTGGAGAAAGCCAGCAAACAGAAATTACAGAACAGGAAATAATAACAGTATTAAGAACTGTTGGGCTTACTCAAATGAAATTGTTTCCTTTACCTCAAAATAGTTATATTGATTTTAACGACGTAACTTCAGCACAAATTATTAACCTACCGTATTATGGCTGGAACCCTATTCACAATGAGTCAGATTTAAATAATAGTGCTATGAATGAACATTATTTAGGTCAACACCCAAAATATGCACAAACAATAGTTAATGATAAAGAAGGCAATTTATTATTTTTTATTGTTGATAATAACATTTATAATAAAGATGGAAATGGATTTTATAATTCTTCTACTCTTAGTTATGAAACCTTAACGGATAAAGTAATAGAAAGAACTCAAAGTGGTAGTGGAGATTGGGTAATGGACCCTGAAATAATAATAGTACCTATCATTGGAACATGTAATGAATTTCATGTTTTTTATACTGTATTTAGATATTATACTGGTACAGGTTTAACAATTTCTCAAAAATTGTATTATCGGAAGTTAACATATACCGATGAAAATAATATTGAGCTTTCTATCCCTAATGAATTATCAGTAAATTTTATCGGAAACGATGCTTGTGCTGCTGGAAGCAGGGTACATTTAAGCATATCTGATTATAGAACTGGATCTAATGATTATTTGCTTTTTGTTCATTATCAAGAATACTTATTAGTAATGCAGATTAATAACGATTACATAGAAAAAGATATTAATCTAATACCAAATTATTATGCTCCCGGAGGCGGTCAAAACGGATTTAACAGATCTGAAATGGATGCTGTTAAAGTTACCGAAAGTGATAATTCTCAGTGGTATTATTTGGCATTACCTTATGATGGAAATAGTGCCAAATACAAAATAATGAAAATTCCTTATGATTTTACCTTACTTCAAACATCAGGTTTTCAATATGTATGGGATATAGATATAATGCCAGGAACTTCTGGTCCATATAGTGCAAGAGGTACTGAATTTTCTCCTAATAATAATTACCTGTATTTTACCTTTACAGAGCAAAATGCTTTATATTATTTAAATCTTGATTTTGTTCATAATAATACCTTTCCTTCAACATTTACTTTTAAAACTGTTAATTTATCTGGCGATAATCCTGTAAATTACCAATATTCACAAATAGAACTTGGTCGTGATGGCAGGTTGTATTATATAAATAATGCCACAAAAAAACTTTCATATCTGGAGAATCCCAATAATCCTTCAAATCATAACTGGAAAAAATATGGCGATAGTGGATATTTATATAGTTATTTAGGTAATTTATATCCCTCTTTAGATTACCTTAATACACGGATAATGTATATTTTCCCCGACCAAGTTGACGGCAGCGACTACGAAACTAATTATCCTTTTTTCCCCACAACTATTGATATATGGCCTTCATCATATCCATCAAATTCCGTTACATGGACTCCAAGCAGTAATCCATGGAATAAATCGGAGGTAGTATTATCAGCTAGTAACACAATCCCTGCTGGTCAGACTATAACTATTAAAAACATGAAAATTTACTTTACCGACGATTCTTATCTCGAACTAAGTAATGGCTCAACAGGGAGTCAAAAGGGAGCTAAGTTAATATTAGATAATACTACCTTTTCGTCTTATGGCTCGTGTCCTGATAACAGTGGAATGTGGAGGGGAATTACTTTAAATGGTGCATCAGGTTATACTCAATATTCTGTAAATACAGTTCAACCATCTATTGAATTGAAAAATAATAGCAAATTTAATAGTTCTACTATTGGTATTCAATCATATAATGGAGGTATTGTTAAAGCTTCAGGCTCTACATTTAGAAACAATTCTATTGCAATAAGTCTTTATTCATTTCAAAATCCTGGTGATAAGGCTAATATGAATGCAAGTTATATTAACAATTCTGTTTTTTTAACCGATAAAGAATTAAACACAATTGGTTATGATCCAAACACATTTATTAATTTAGAAGGTGTTTATGGAATAAATATAATATCCAATAGCTTTAGCAATTCTCGTAAAAATGTTACAGCAATTAGAGGTTACGGAATCTTTTCTTTTGGAGCAACTTATAATGTAAAATCATCCTGTTCTGTACCAGTTCTACAAGGTCATTCCTGCCCTGTCGATAAAGTAAAATCCAGCTCATTCACAGGCTTAGGCTATGGAATTTATGCAGATGCTCCAAATACTGCCTACCCATTTTCTGTTGACCATGCAAATTTTACAGGCAATTACGAAGGCATTTCTATTAATGGTATTAATGGAGTCAACGTAACCAACTGCAATTTCACTTCCGATAACAGTTATTCAGGAGATATTTCTTATTATGGAATGTATCTTACAGGTTGCGATGGTTATATTATTCAGGAGAATAATTTTACTGGCGGCACAAGCGGTATTAATTTTTCTGGTTCTGGAGCTACTTATAACAAATTATATAACAATACTTTTACTAATCTAATTAACGACGAATCTAATTCTGTCTCAGTAATTGCAGATGGTACAAACGGTGTTTCAAACGGCACAGGTCTCGAAATAAAATGCAACGACTTTACCAACAACCCCTACAATATTTATGTACATAGTGGACTGATTAAAAAAGATCAAGGACAAAACCTTCCAAATAATCCTGTTGCCCCTGCCGGAAATACCTTTATTAGTAATGAAATTAATCTGCAATCCAATTTTTTGGTTGATGAAACAGGTACTACTGCCGATTATTACAATTATTATTATCATGCCCAAACTCCAAAATGCAGTTTAGGTGATTATTACCAATACGATGATTATCATGTGAAAGCTACTGGAGTGCAATCACAATATATAAAAGAACAATCGTGCCCTTCCTTATTAAATACAACACCTCCAATTACCGAAGCCACTGGAGTTATACGCAGTATTAATATTACTATAAACAATGAGCAAAATCAATTTAACCAATTAGTTGACGGTGGAAACACATCAATGTTGCTACAAAAAATACAAACCATTAAACCTGCCAATTACGCAAGTGTTTGTAACCAGCTAATTATCGCTTCTCCTTACCTTAGCGATACTGTATTACTTACTTTTATGCAAAACGATTTCAGGGGTCAACCAAATAAACGCAGAGATATATTAATAGCTAATTCGCCACTGCCACAAAAAGCAAAAGATGAGTTAGTAAACATCTGGCTTCCAAAACCTTTTATGGCTCAGGTCGAAGCATTGCAAAACGGCACAAATGCCCGTGAACAAAAAGAACAGCAAATAATTACATTGCAAAGCAATAAGCAGGATTTGTTAAACAGCGTAGTAAGCAGCAGTTTACAAAACGACAGCGTACCCCAAGTATTAGATTCATTGGTAACCCTATTACAAGAGCAAACCGAGCATGAAGCTAAGTTCACATTAGTTCCGCTACTTAACCGTATGAAACGATATAGCGATGCAGAAAATGAATTGTCCGAACTTCAAAACCAAGTTGCAGGTTACCCTGTTGATTACCAAAACGAAATAAACGATTATATTCAATTGCAAGAACTACTTATCGAATTAGCTGACACTACTATTAACGATTCTATCTTTGTTCGTAATAATGAAGCATTTTTAACCCAACTTGCTGAATCTGGTAAAACAGGTTTTGCCAATGCCCAATCATTATTAGAATATTATGGAATTGCAGAATTTCAAGAAATTGTTCACCTTCCTAATTCTACAGTTTCTAATAAATCAATGAAACTTCCCAATCAGGCTAATCATACAAATCAGTCTTTAGAATCAGCGGTTCTGTCATCAGATAATATTTTCATTTATCCCAATCCTGTAAAAAATAACTTAACTATCGAAACCACTGATGATTTAATTGGTGAAACAATTTATTTATACAACAATTTGGGTCAATTAGTTTTTGATGTGAAAATTTCAGAAAATAATACTAAAATTAGTACCGATAAATTGAACATTGGTAATTATTATATTAGGTTTTCAGGCAACTCATTTTCTAAAGTAATCAACATTATTAAATAACTTTTTTTAAACAGGTTGCTATTTAGCAACCTGTTTTTTTTATATTATGAAGTATATCCAATTTATTATTATCGTTTTTTGTGGTTATAATGTTTTAGGTCAAACAATAAAATTTAATAAAACATATAGCGACACACTTCCTGTTGCAAGGAATATCTTTGAAATATCCGATGGCTATTATTTACTTGGTGGTAGTGGCTATCAAACATACATATTAATATCTAAAATTGATACTTTGGGTAATGAAATTTGGCAAAAGAAAATTAAAAATTCTTCAAGTTATTTATATCATGGTGTAGAAAATTCTTTAAAAAGAACCCTTGATAATAAATATATTTTAGGTGGTTCTAGTGCAAATATTTATAGTGATTCTAATTCTGTGTTTATAGCCAAATTTGATTCAAATCTTGATACAATTTGGTCAAAAAGATATTTTATTGACACTATGCAATCTATTTTGTATGGTAGTGGAATTACAAAAAATAACGAATATTTATTTGTAGGAGTAACAACGTTAACCGACCCTTATGGTAATGTATTATTATTTAAAACAGATTTAAATGGAGTAATATTATGGTATAAAGAATATGGTAATAATTTACCAAATAATGGTTACAAAGTAGTAGAAACATGGGACAACGGCTATTTAATAGGAGGCTGGACTAATAATGGTGTTTATACAGGTTATTCAGGCGAATGGTATTTAATAAAAACCGACAGTATGGGTAATCTTAAATGGCAGAAAAACCTTGGAAATCCAAGTTATAATGATGGGCGAGTATGTGGGTTATTACCAACAAAGGACTCATGCTATATTGTTACAGGCTCAATAAGTATGGGGTTGTCAGGCGGTGAAGATGTACAACGAAGTAGGTTAATAAAAATTGATACTTATGGCAACATAAAATGGGATAAACGATATGATTATACAGGCATTTATTCCACTACAATAGATGCTATTGAGCAATCAGATGGTAGCATAATTGCACTTAGTTATGCCGATAGTGCATATATAATACATACTCATCAGACATTGCAAAAATTAACTCCCAATGGCGATTTAATCTGGCGTAAGCGTATCTGGTTTATGTGCGATAGCTTTAATTGTTACGAGGATAATGGAGCTAACCTTGTTTCACTTATCCAAACAAGTGATGGAGGCTTTGCAATGGCAGGTTGGGTTTTTCCGTCTTCAACAGTTTCAGAGCAAAGCATGTGGGTGATCAAAACCGATAGTTTAGGAAACACCTGCTTTCCCGATAGTGGAGAGTTAGGCTGTATGACCATAGTAACCATAGAAGAAACACCAACCGAAAAAGGAAATGCAAATATTAATGTATTTCCAAACCCCTCAGCAAGCAGCATTACAATAGATATTCAAAAAGCAGAAAACGAACAAACAAGTATTGAAATACTAAGTTTAAACGGCTCAGTAATTTATAAAAACAATTTACCATCGCAACAAACAAAACAAAACATTGATATATCAAGCTTTTCAAAAGGAGTTTACTTTGTAACTGTAAAAAGCAGTACATTTACAGAAACACGAAAGTTGATTATTCAGTAAAGAATCATGTTAATCAATCAAATCAATCTTCCTCCCTTCCCTTTGGGAAGGGTTGGGGTTAGGCGAAAATCAGCGGTTCAGACAAAATAAAAATCATAATAATCAGTATAAATCAGCGTCTAATAAAGAATATAATCATAATGAAAAAAACACTATTATTATTCACAATTACAATTATGTTTATAAATTCATATTCGCAAGAAAAGGTTAAAATTAATGAAATAGGATTAATTACAATTCCTCGCACAGAGCAATTTGCAGATGCAAATTATGGTTTCACTTTTCGTAAAGGAAATACAAAATCAGTATGGAGGCTTAAAACATTATTATTAAATGGTGGTTTTAGTTCCAATTTTCAAAACTTAGATACTACTAAATCATCTTCATCTCGTTTTGGGCTTGGATTTGGCTTAGGCAAAGAATTTCGTAAAGAAATAATTAAAAGCGTAGAACTTAGATATGGTGCCGATTTAGCAATAAATTATAATTACGAAAATTATAAAAATAAGGATAATTTTAGTAAAACAAAATCATACATTGGAGGCATAAATTTAGTCTTTGGCTTTAACTATGTAATTAAAGAAAAACTAATAGTAGGAATGGAACTATTACCATATTTTTATTATAGAGTTTATAAAGACTATAATGATGATGCTAATAGAAATAGCGATTCAAAAGGCTTTTCGTACAGTATTTACAATACAATTTTATTGTCGTTATCGTATAGGTTTTAATTTCAAAATAATTCAAAATTAAATCAAATTATTCTTAGCTCTTTGTGTCATTTGGAGCTTTATGTTTATAGAAATCAACAATCTATAAACATGTAACCCTATTGGGTCAAACAAACTAAACAAGTAATACCTTCAGAACTCCTTACCCATACAAGCAAAATCAATAAAGACAGAACATTAGTTCGCAAAATAAAAAAACGGATATTTTTATTTTTACATCAGACCTCACTAAAAAGGTGTTTTAATTTGATTTTGAATCGCAAACACAATTGAAACAAGCATTTTAGAACGTGAAAAATTAGCAGACATTTTTTTTAA